>Ga0214921_10008389_pt1 | contig 13406 bp, 8 predicted proteins | sample LL1505_MetaG_FD_177992 | JGI IMG/M metagenome (GOLD analysis project Ga0214921, IMG submission 177992) | Freshwater microbial communities from Lake Lanier, Atlanta, Georgia, United States - LL-1505 | ecosystem: Environmental > Aquatic > Freshwater > Lake | place: USA: Georgia | collected 2015-05-28 | reverse complement strand
CGAATTTGTTTCTGCGGGAGAAGAAGCATTTTTAAATCCAAATGGTGGAGCTATAGGTTTATTAACAACAGTTAGAGCCGTTTTTGCAAATCAAAATGCAGAGTTAACTGATCAGACTCTGAATTCATTGTTTAAAAGAAAAAATGGAGCAATACCAAGCATTGGCGAAGCAATGAAAGAAGCTAAAAACAACCTTAGTGGAAGTTTTATAACCATTAATTCCCGAAAATATACCCTAATAGGTGATCCTTCACAAAAATTAGCTATCCCATTTAGAAAGATTATAACCACAAATATAAACAGTAAAACAATTGACGTAAATTATCAACCTGATACCATTGGTGCTTTATCCAAAGTACAAATCTCTGGAATAATCGTAGATGAGTCAGAAAAAATTTTAGAAAATTTCAATGGTTTTATTAAACCAAGCATTTTTGATAAAGCAACCTTAACTAAAACATTGGCTCAAGATAATGGTAGTTACGAAATAGAATATATTACTCAGAAAAATATCTTATTTACAGGAAATGCGACCGTAAAAAACGGTAGATTTTCCTTTTCATTTATTGTTCCAAAGGATATAAATTATCAAATCGGAAATGGAAAAGTCAGTTATTACTGCCTATCAGATAATAAAACGGAAGATGCGGGCGGATTTTTTAATCGTTTTTTAATTGGAGGAACAGCAGAAAGTAAAATTATCGATACAAAAGGACCTGAAATATCCTTATTCTTAAATAATACTTCTTTTATTGATGGGGACATTACACATGCAAATCCATTATTAATAGTACAATTAATGGACGAAAATGGAATTAACGTTGTTGGCAACAGTATCGGACATGATTTAGAAGCCATATTAAATGAAAACAGTAAAAACACCTTTGTATTAAATGATTTTTATACTGGTGTTCTAGATAAACCAAACCAGGGTGAGGTTAGGTATCCTTTTAAAAACCTGGAAGAAGGACCTTATAAACTGTTGGTCAAGGCATGGGATGTTGCTAATAATGCTGCAGAAGAAACGTTGAATTTCATAGTAAGTAACAATGCCAGTATTGCCTTAAAAAATGTCCTTAATTATCCAAATCCGTTTACTGATAAAACCTGTTTTCAGTTTAATCATAGTTTAGGAAATTCTCTGCTGGATGTCAGAATAGAAATTTTTAACATTACTGGAAACAGAGTAAAAACCATTGAAGGGATCTGGTCAGGAACAGAAACATTGACGCTGGGTGATTGTATTTCCTGGGACGGTCGAGATGATTTTGGTGACCCTTTGGGACGAGGAGTATATCTTTATAGGGTATATGTATCATCAAGTGGAAGCAGTGGTCAATCTATCTCTGGGGAGAGCAGATTTGAAAAATTAGTTCTGCTAAAATAAATTATTTTTTATTTCGTCTTAAATATTAAGGTTTGGCAAACATTTTGATGTTAAACCAAACAAATGATAAAATAATATTATATTTGCCTTAATAAGCTAAAATTGATTCTCAAACATGAAGCATTTTTTCCAATTAGGAGGTCTCATCCTCGGTCTTTCTTTGTTCAGCATTCAGGATGTTGAAGCTCAATGTTATCAAGGAGAAGATGGAAAGTATTATAATCTTGATGGTACACCTTGTACCAATACAGTAGTGTCAGCCGTACCATTTTTAAGAATCATTTCTGATGCCAGGTCTGGAGCAATGGGAGATGCAGGCATTGCTGTGTCAGCCGACCCGAATGCAATGCATTTCAACGCATCAAAACTGGTATTTTCAGATCAATCTTTAGGTTTAGCAGCCACCTATACTCCATGGTTAAGATCAATAGGTTTGAATGATGTTTATTTAGCCTATTTGACAGGTTTTAAAAAAATGGATGATTTACAAACAGTTGGTTTTGGATTAAGGTACTTCTCGTTGGGTAGTATCCAGTTTACAGACCCAAATGGTACCCCTCTAAATACAGGACGACCCAATGAATTTGAAATATCGGGTGCCTATGCAAGAAAATTAAGTGAAAAACTTTCAGCAGCTGTTACCGGGAAATTTATTTATTCAAATCTGGCAGCAGGAAATATTGTCAATGGGGAAGTTATAGAACCTGGTATAGCAGGAGCGGCAGACTTTTCATTGACCTATAAAACACCTGTAAAAGTAAGTAAAGGTGAGTCCGATTTAACCATTGGTCTCGCTATCACCAATATTGGATCTAAAATAACCTATACAAATTCTCTTTATCGTGACTTTCTTCCAGCAAATTTTGGGCTTGGAGGAGCATGGACTTTTAATTTTGATACGCATAATTCTCTTACTTTTACAACCGACATAAACAAAATGTTGGTTCCATCACCTTGCCAAGGACTTGATTGTGATCAGGATAAAGACGGTCGAGCTGATTACAAGGATATTTCACCTGTTGGTGCTATTTTTTCTTCCTGGGCAGATGCTCCAGAAGGATTGAGTGAGGAAATTAAAGAATTTACCTATTCATTTGGAACTGAATACTGGTATGATAAACAATTTGCTGTCAGAGCTGGCTATTTTTCTGAGCACAGACAAAAGGGTAATCGTAAATTTTTTACCGTTGGATTAGGTCTTAAGTATAATTTATTTGGATTAAATTTCTCTTATCTGGTTCCTACCACCAGTAGAAGAAATCCTTTGGATAATACCTTGAGATTTTCTATGTTGTTTAATTTCGGGGGAAATAATACATCAGAATAATTCTGATACTAAAATTTAATATAAAAGCCGAATGACAAAAGATCCAGTTCTGAACATTCGGCTTTTTTATTTGGGAAACTGAATTACTTTTAATCAATTTTTACGTTTGGTCCAGATTTCATGCAATGGGTCACCTGCACTCGACTTACCCTGATGAAACCAATCGTCTCCTTTAAGTTGGTAAGAAAAGGGAAGTTTTGCACCAACCCGAGCTGAATTTTTGGAGAAAAAATCAATATTCTCAACGTAAGCTCCTCCTTTATCTGCTATATATTTACCTCCACCTGTACCACTAAACTCAAAAGTTTCTGTGTTAAAGGCTATCCATTGAAAATAATTATTTATTAAAATTTTCATCGTTTTTCGAGGTACATCCAGTCTTCTTCTGCTTTCACCTTGATCTGTTACCCTTCCAGCCATTAAAAATTTACCTTCTAGTTCTTGCTTTTGGGACACAACTTTTGATAAATTAATGGTCTTCCATTTGTCAATAGAAATTATCATTATGTTTCCTTTAAAAGTCATAGAACCAGTTAAAACTTTTACAGAATCTTTATCTATTATAGAATTAAACTCTAATTTAACCTGAAATTTATCTCCGTCTCTGATAATATACCCTCCCATTGTATGAATAAAACTTGCTGGATTGGAACCAAATGCAGTCCAAACAAAATAATCTTCGTCTAATAAAATTCTATTTGTTAAAATTGAGGTTTCTGAATTAATCACCTCTTCATAAACCCCCACGTCAGATTGACAAAACACAGCCAATGGCCATTGTAAAATCAAATGTAAACAAATACAAAATAATAAATTATTTATTGTCATTTTCATAAAATAAGCTTTAAAGATTACATGACTAAAATACAGATTATTATTAACTTTCAATTAAATTAACTAAAATAAACTTTTTATGATCCAAGTTGCGATAATCGGATATGGTCTCTCTGGGCAAACTTTGCAAGCTCCATTTTTTGAATATAATCCCCAGTTTAATATCAAAAGAATTGTTTCAAAAAATCAAAATCCATGCATTAAATATCCAAATTGCATTCATACTTTATCCATTGAGGATGCTATTAAAGACCCGGAAATAGATTTAGTGAGTATTACAACGCCCGATGAAACCCATTTTCCTTACTCAAAAATGGCTTTAGAAGCCGGTAAACATGTATTAGTTGAAAAACCATTCACATCAACACCTGAAGAAGCACAACAACTTTTTGCATTGGCTAAAAAAGTCAATAAAAAAATCTTTGTATTTCAGAACAGAAGGTATGACAGTGATTTTCAAACTGTTTCTACAATAATAAATAGTGGAATTTTAGGAGAAATTATCAGATATGAAGCACATTATAACAGACTTTCCACTCTTTTAAGTCCCAAAAAATGGAAAGAAGAAATTACACCCTCAAGTGGAATTCTCTATGGATTAGGACCTCATATTATAGACCAAGCTCTATCTTTGTTTGGATCACCCATTGATTTTTGGGGAAAAACTTACATTCAGCGCAAAGGTTCCATTATAGACGATGCCTTTGACCTACATCTTGACTACAACAGAACACAGATATATTTATCATCTAATATGTTTGTCCGTGAAGAAACCCCCAGATATATAATTCATGGGGAACTGGGATCTTTTATAAAATATGGAATCGATCCACAAGAAGATCATTTAAAAGCAGGACTGCTGCCAGGTATGCATTCTTTTGGCGTTGAGGAAAAGAAATTTAATGGGATATTAAACGTGGATAATGGTTCCTATAAGATTAGGGGAGAAATTGAGACAAAACCAGGAAACTGGAATATTTTATTTGAGAATATTGCTTCTTCAATTTTGAGAGATGAACCTTATGTAATTCAAGAATCAACTTTACTTGACCAAATAAAAATACTTTCTGCAATAAAACATAAATAAATTTATGACAGAAAAAGAGAAAATGCTGGCTGGAAAAATATATAACTCCAGAGATCATCAGCTTATTGAAAGGTATCATATAGCTAGAAATTTAATGGCAAAAATTAACAGTCATTATTATATTGATTTAAAAGAAAAATTAGATCTCTTTTCTCAACTTCTGGGCAAAATAGGAGAAAATGTATGGATAGAAACGCCATTTTATTGTGATTACGGTGAACATATTTTCATTGGAGAAGGTACTTTTATCAATGTCAATGCAATGTTTCTGGACAATAATTTAATAAATATTGGTAAAAATGGACTTATTGGCCCCAATGTACAATTATTAACCGCCAGTCACCCTCTTTCATCAAAAGAAAGAATAGAGGAAAAAATACAAGAAGGGAAAATAAAAATCAGTTATAAAACCTATTCTAAACCAATTACTATAGGAGATAATGTATGGATAGGTGGTAATACGGTAGTTTTACCAGGCATAACTATTGGCCACAACGTAACCGTTGGAGCAGGTAGCGTGGTTACAAAAAACTTACCTGACAATGTTCTAGCTTTCGGTAATCCATGTAAAATAATTCGAAATATTTAAGTTAGAATCATTTTACTTAATTACTTCCCTACTTGAACTTTTTTCTTTTGTTGGAAAATCAGCAGGTATTTTCTGTGTCACTTTTCCTGAAGCTACCCACTCTGTACCTCTTTGAAGAAGCGTAATAAATCCAACACAATGCATAGAATAGGTATCATGTCCCATCATATTATGAAAAATTTTACCTTTGCCATAGTTCAAAGTGAGTACACTTGGCTCATGTCTGCCGGTACCCTTTTGTTCTTTTGAGCTGAAAGCTGTCGCCAGAATATTCATATTAATAGCAGGTCCTCTCATCAGATCATATAATTCATCTTTTGTATGTAACCATTCCAATGGAATATCCTTCATAATGGGGTGATCTGACATCCTTGTTTTAATTACAAATTCATGTTGAAGACCATGATGTCCACCAGGTCCAGCAGAAGTATCTCTGATTAATTCATCATTATCATTATAGTAAACATAAGGACCATCCTTTTCCGATCTTTTTTCCCATCCTCCTAAACCAATCATTTCATTATATGCTTTCCAGTAAGGAAATGAATTATCTGCCGCATGGATAATGACAAGACCTCCTCCTTTAGATACAAATTTTTCTAAGGCCAATTCAGTTTGTCTTGGCCATGATTTCCCATTATAATTGGAAAGAATTACATCATAACCTTTAAAAGAAGGCATGAATTGATCTAAAGAGGAATCTTTTGGAGGCGTTGTTAACACATCAACCATAAAAAGTCCCGTTTCTTCTAAATACCCTTTCATAATGGGAGTGGTAATGGCCCATTTGTGGTTGTTCTGTCCATCAATAATTAACACTTTCCATTTAGGTGGAGCTGAATGGGAAATAACAGATGCATGTACTGTAGAAAAAGAGATACATAAAACGCTAAATAAAAAGACAAGATTATTTTTCATAAAACTAATTTAAGAATTAATAAAAGCGTGAGAGAGCTGTTTTGCCAGGTAAATTATCCGTTCTGAATGGAGAAGCAGGCAGTCCTTCCTTATTAAAAAGATTTGCTTCGACAGGAGCATCAGACCATCCATATCGAACCATGACAGGATTTAATCCTTTGGGGTGAAATACTTCCACCTTATCGGCAACAATTACAGCTTTTGCAAAATAAAAAATACCATCTGTTGATGCCACTTCAAAACCTTTCAGATAACCATATTTGTCCTTTGCGATTAAACCAGAACCAATATGATTAAAGGAAAGGATAGCCTTATTCTTTCCTTGCGTCATTTTTTCAAACAATGGTCCACTATAAACTATATCCTTATTATAAGCTATTTTTTCTGCGGAAAGAGCCATTCTAATGCCAACATCTTTTTTATTTAATGGATGAATATCATTTGGATCACCAACATCGGTAATAACAGCCATTCCTGTTTTTGGTAAAGTCAGGGTTTTCAACTGTGCTTCTCTCAATTCAGCCCAAGGCGATCCGGTATTACTATCATTAAAAGGACCATAACTGGATAATTGGGCAAAAATAAAAGGAAATTCATCCTTCCATTTAGCTCTCCAATCCTGAATCATTAATGGGAAAGATATTTCATATTCTTTCGCCCGACCAGCGTTTGATTCACCTTGATACCAAATAACCCCGGCCATTGGAAATCCCTGAATTGGCGCAATCATCCCATTATAACAAAGAGTTCCCTGGTTATTCATCCATTTTTCATACCTTCTTTTAGCTGACCAATCAGGATGAATTTTCCACTCTTTATCCATTAGCGGTATTTTAGCGGCTGGAAAGTCCAGGCTAAAATCTTGTTTAGGACCATCAAACCCCATATAGCCATAAGTTACCCGATTATTTTCCCCGAAATGAATTAACAATGAATTTTCCCCTTCCTTGAAAGTATTGGCTGGGATTGAAAATTGAATCTGATCACCATAAAAACCATGATGTGCTAATTTACCATTAATATATAGTTTAAAAACACTTCTATTTTTGCCAAATCTAACCGTCGCAAGCTGGTTAATTAAAGATTTATCAACATAAATTTTCCTAAAAATAAAAGCATTTCCTCTAAATGAAGAAATACCTTTCCAATCCCATTGTCCTGTTGGATCTTTCGACATCCAGTTTTCAGCGCTAAATTCAGGAGAATAAAAGGATGAATAGTCAATCTGATTTATATCATAATTTTCATTGCCATGAAAAATGGCCTTCGTTTTTTTCTCCCAAAAAACAGAATCCTCTGCCCAGCTTTTTGGCATTTCTTCTGCGTATTTTTTAAAAACAGCAGATTCAAGTAAACCTGAATGACTTATCCAGGTTTCCACATGCGTTCCTCCCCAGGAAGAATGAATTAATCCAATAGGAACTTGCAGATCTTGCTGTAATTTCTTAGCAAAATAATAACCAACAGCTGTAAAATTACCTGCATTTTCAGGATTCGCCATTTTCCAACCTTTCGATTCAAATTGGATATTAGGTGTAAAGGAAAGAGTTTTAGGTACTTCAATATGTCTGATTAAAGGGTTATTGGAAATCTTAACTTCCTCCTCACCACCCAAGGCTTGTCTTAATTTCCATTCCATGTTGGACTGACCTGAGCATAACCAAACCTCCCCCATCAAGATATCGAAAACTTGAATCACTTCATCATTATCTGAAACGGATAAAGTTAAAGGGGAACCAATATTTCTAGCAGGAAAAGATACTTCCCAACGTCCCTTTTCATTTGTTTTAACCTCCATTTCCTGATCGGCAAACTTTATTTTAACAATAGTTTCAGGTGAATTGAATCCCCAGAAAAGTATGGGTTTATTTCGCTGAAGCACCATGTGGTCTCCAAATATGGAAGCCAATGTAAGTTGGGCTGACGCTGAAAAAGGATGAAAGAGAATAAAAACAAAAAAAATCAAGATTCTCATGGTCAATATGGCATAGTTTAAAAGAAACAATCTAATTTAGAAAAATTATTTTTGATTACGAAATTAAGCAAGCAAATGAAAGTACAAATTTCATTGTTAATCCTCTTTTTGCACTGGCAAATGAAACCAAATAACCTAATTGCTCAACCTCCACTGCCCTTTACCAAAGGAGTCAATTTAACCAATTGGTTTCAGGTGAATGAAGTTGAACAAATACATATTAATAAATATACAAAAAAAGACTTTGAACAACTGAAATCATTGGGATGTGATGTTATCAGATTACCCATTCATTTACATTCTCATACTTCAGGACAACCAAATTTCGAGGTTAATCCTCTCCTTTTTGAATTTCTTGATGAAATCGTATCTTGGGCGGAAGATTTAAATATACACCTCATTTTAGATAATCATACGTTTGACCCCTCTGGTTTTACGCCGTTGACCATTGACTTACCCCTTATAAAAATCTGGCCTCAAATAGCTCAGCATTTCAATGGAAGATATAAAAATATTTATTTTGAAATTTTGAATGAACCTAATGGTATAACGGATGCTGCCTGGAATCAAATACAAGGAAAAGTAATAACTGCCATAAGACAAGTTAATAAAGAACATACAATTATAGTAGGTCCTGCCAATTGGAATAATTATCAAAATTTAAAATCAATGCCTGTTTATGAGGATAAAAATCTAATCTATACCTTTCATTTTTACGAACCTTTTTTATTTACTCATCAGGGAGCCACTTGGACAACACCTACTATGAGTTCATTAAAAGATGTACCCTTTCCATATCAAAAATCAAAAATGCCAGGTTTTCCCTTCCAACTTAAAGGTACTTGGGTGGAAAGTGCATTTAATGATTATGGAAGAATTGGGCATATTGATTATGTAAAAGAACAACTAACCATAGCCGTCAAATTTGCCAAAGAAAGAAATGTTCCTATTTTTTGTGGCGAATTTGGCGTATTTGCAACAGCTTCACCTGAAATAGACAGAACATTTTGGTATGAATATATTAGGAAAGAACTAGAATCTCAGAAAATTTCATGGACTATTTGGGATTACCACGGTGGTTTTGGGTTATTTGAAAATGGAACAAATGGTTTATTTGATTATGATTTAAATATTCCTTTAGTAAAAGCACTTGGATTAAATGTACCACCACAATCCAATTATGAAAAAAAACCTTTAGATAGTGAAAAATGGTTGTACAGGGAAAGACTTTCCACAGAGCTGAAGGAAAGCAGTTATGGTGAAGGACTGATAAACTATTATTCCAAGGGTAATGCATTTTCTGGGAAATATGCCATTTCATGGAAAAGTCCAAAGCAATATGACGCTATTGGTTGGGAATTTCACCCTGAAGTCGATGCAAGTTTAATGTTACAACAAAATTTTATTCTTTCTTTCTATGTAAAAGGAAACATAATAGGGAAAAGTATAGATGTTCGCTTTTTAGATTCAAAAACAGGTCCTGGAGACCGCCCTTGGCGAATCACTTATAGGCTTGACGATAAAATAGTAAAATGGAATAATACCTGGCAATTGGTTCAAATTCCTTTATATAATTTTAAAGAACAAGGGGCATGGGATGAAAATAAATGGCATAATCCTGAAGGAAAATTCGATTGGACATCTATTGATCGTTTTGAAATTGTCGCTGAAGCCAATGATCTTCAAACGGGAATTTTATATTTTGATGAAGTTAGACTTAAACCTTCATCTACTAGCTTTACCACTTCATTTTTAAATCCTACATCATTTAATTTTTTTCCGAATCCAGCTTCAGATGTAGTTAAGGTTTATGTTGAATCAAATGATTTACCTCTTAGTTATAAAATTTTAGATATTACTGGGGTTGAAAAAAAATCGGGAATAATTAAAAAAGAAACTTATATCCATTTAGATGAATTGGAAAATGGAAGTTACAATTTAGTTGTTTATTCTAAAAATGGGAATTTAACCAGTCAAAAACTATTTATTTTAAAATAAGAACTGTGCAGCATTTTAAACAAATTATTTTATCAAATCCATCTCAATTTGAAAAAGATATAAAAAAATTCCCTTGTTTAAAAGGAGGAAAAATTATTCCAAACGATAGTTATAAAAATACCAAAAAAAACAATTGAAACGACTAACTTTAGAAATGTTGAAGTAATAAATCCAACAAATGAACCTGTTGCCGCCCACATTGCTTCATTTCCTGTACGAGAAGCGAACCACCATTCTCCAATAAATGCGCCTAAAAAGGGTCCCCAGATGAAACCAAATGGAATAGGAACGATAAGTCCTAAAACTAGACCTAAATTGGTTCCCCAAATACCGAATTTTGAACCACCGAAAACTTTAGTACCTTTTGCAGGAATTAAATAATCTAAGATTCCCACCCCCATAGCAATGATACCTGTTATTGAGAGTAGAAAAAAGTCAGTTTGTACAGGTTTTGTAAAAGTAAGAAGTAACAAACCTATCCAACTTATTGGTAAACCTGGTAATACTGGTAACAAACTGCCTAGTATACCTATAATAATACATAAAAACGATAGGATAAGCCAGATAAAATCCATTTTGACATACTTTAGTTAAATTAAACATAAAGATTCACAGAAAAAAAATATCCATTATAAAATTACATATTTCCATTTAAAAAACTCCGGTATTATTTTGGATAAAAACAATACCGGAAAATTTGGAAATCTATAAGCCGGATTCTGTAACCCAAGAGGGTTCCCTGTCATTTATCTAGGCTTTGCCTCACGACAAAGCTCAATCTGCCTACCCCTCCTGACCGTTTCCAGTAGAGCGTGCAACCCTACCTCCCTAAGGAACCCAGGATATACATGGCATTTCAACCCACAAGGTTTATCCCACTGATTAGTTACCCAACCGATGCGGGAGCTCTTACCTCCCGTTTTCACCCTTACCAGTATCCTGGCGGTTATTTTCTGTGACCCTATCTGTCATGTAAAAACATGCCCATCCGTTAGATGGTGTGGTGCACTGCGTTGTCCGGACTTTCCTCATCTCTTTCCAGAGCCGCGACAGGGCAATTTCCGATACAAAGGTAGGAAATTAAATAACAAAATGGGTGATCCCCTAATTCCCCTGTTATTTCCCCTAATTGATTTTTATTTGTAATATTTTTCTGCTTAATTTCATATAAAAAATGAAACCATCTATTTACATAGGGAAAGAATTTTTGGCAGCAAAAGAAAGATTACCATTTGAGATAAAAAGGAAAGTAGATGCCTTTTTCCCAAAATTTTATGAAAATCCAACCAGTATTGCTATTGATTTTGAAAAAATTAGAACTTTTAAAGATAAAAGTTTTAGAACTGTAAGAATAGATGATAACTATAGAGCAATTATTTCATTTCCAAATAAGGGTAATTATTATTTTATGCTTTGGGTTGACAAACATGATGAGGCACATGCCTGGGCTAAAAATAAATACTTTGAATGGAATCAATACGTACATTCCTGGCAATTATATAAAAAAGAGGAAGGTAAAATACCATCAGAAGCAGACAAATCAAAAATAAAAAAAGAATTTCCGCATCCATATGGAATTATAAAAGAAGATTTAATTCAATTGGGTATACCCGATTCAGAACTAGATACAATTTTAAATATAATTTCCATAGATAAGCTGGAGGAAAGGAAAGAGTTTCTTCCTGAATCCGCGTTTGAAAAAGTACTATCTATATTTAACGGAGTAGATAAAAGAGAACTTTTAGAACAGGTAAAAGAAGGAAAATCAGATTCCGAAAATCCTGAGGAGCAGATGCTTTCTGCCAATAATTTACAACATTTCATACCCCTAACTGATGATGAAAATTTAAAGAAATTTATAAAGGGTGAATTAAATAACTGGCAATTTTTTCTACATCCAGAACAGACTAAACTGATTAAAACTAATTTTAAAGGGCCCGTAAAGGTAACCGGTGGTGCGGGAACAGGAAAAACAGTAGCTGCCTTACATAGGTTTAAACATATAATTGATAATGGACTGCAAGAAGGTAAAAGAATACTTTTTTGCACTTTTACAAATGCTTTAGCTAAAAACATTAATGCATTGGTAAATGAGTTAAATATCTCACAAAAAGGCTGTTATGATATTATGACCGTTCATGCAGTAGCATATAAAATTGCTTCTAAAATACCAGCAATTGCAAAACAGACAACGGTAGATTATTTAAATGATGACAAACAAAAGATAAAAATAAGAAATCTAAAAATTTGGGAAACTTTATTAAAAAACACTACAATCACCCCTGAATTTGCAGAAGAAGAATATAAAAAAGTGATTCTGTATCAGCAGATAGAATCAGAAGAAATTTATTTACTGACAAGCAGAGAAGGTAGGGAAACTAAAATTTCAAAAGCAATAAAATCGTTATTTTGGGAAAAACATTTATTATATAGAGAAGAAAAGGGAAAGCTATTTAAGCTGGAACCAGATGAATTATTTTATGAATTAAATAGGCATTTTAGAAAAAATGATTTTAAACCATACGCTCATGTCATTATCGATGAGCTACAAGATTTATCAAATATTGAACTTCGCTTTTTAAGATATATTGTAAAACCAGGTCAAAATGATATTTTCATGGTAGGAGATCCTTTACAAAATGTTTATGACCGACAGATAAATTTTTCAAGTTTAAAAATCTCAACGGTTGGAAGATCAAAAAGATTATTAAGAAACTATAGAACAACAGAAGAAATAAGAAAAGATGCTGTTAAAATTATATTGAATGAACAATTTTCAGATTTTAATAATTCAAATGAAAAAATAACTGGATATTTTTCCATTGGCAAAGGTCCAAAACCAGTTTATAAACATTTTAAAAAAACTGAAGAGGAAATATACTATGTCGAAACCATGATTAAAGAACTTATGCAAAATGGACAGTACAATTACAGAGATATTTGCATAGCCGCTCAAAAAAAAGATACAATTCAAGCATTTCACAGTTATTTTCATACTCATGGATATAAAATCAGAATGATTGAAAAAAACAATGAAGTCAGTATAAACAATTATTTAAACACTTCCACTTTTCACAGTTTAAAAGGTCTTGAATTCAAAGTAATTTTTCTAGTGGGGTTGAACGCCCAAAGTTTTTTAAGACCCCAAAAATATAATAATGAAATAGAAAGGAAAGAAGCAGAAAAAAGGGATAAGGCATTATTATATGTAGCAATGACACGTGCAAAAATGTTACTCTACCTATCAGGAAATGGCCAAAAATCCACCCTATTGAATGCTTTATATCCATT
>Ga0214921_10008388_pt1 | contig 13406 bp, 15 predicted proteins | sample LL1505_MetaG_FD_177992 | JGI IMG/M metagenome (GOLD analysis project Ga0214921, IMG submission 177992) | Freshwater microbial communities from Lake Lanier, Atlanta, Georgia, United States - LL-1505 | ecosystem: Environmental > Aquatic > Freshwater > Lake | place: USA: Georgia | collected... | reverse complement strand
AGAGGCATACCGCCTTCGCCGATCAGCATGGCAGAGCGCGGCGCGAATTCCTTTCGGAAGGCCGCCAAGCCACTTCGCGCATGGCGAGGCGCACCGCTTTTGACTTCCAACGCCACAATGCTCGTCCCCCGCTGGAGCACAAAATCCACTTCCATACCGCCCTCCCTCCAGTAGGTGATTTCGATATCGGAGCCTGCGGTGGAATTCATGAGGTGCGCGCCTACGGCCGATTCCACAAGGCGTCCCCAGCGTGCCCCATCGGTTCGGGTTTGTTCGAAGTCGGCGACATGCGTTGCACTCATCAGTGCGGTATTGAGCACCTGGAGTTTCGGACTCGATCCCCGTTGGCGTATTTTTGTCCCGCTGAACTTCTGCAGACCAGCCACCATTCCGGCACCTTTCAGCAAATCGAGGTAATGCGCCAGCGTCACCGTGTTGCCTGCATCGAGAAGTTGGCCGAGCATTTTCTGATATGAGAGAAGCTGCCCGGAGTAGTCGCAGGCGAGCTGGAACACTCGCCGAAGCAATGCCGGTTTGTCCACTCGCGTCATCAGCAGAATGTCGCGGGAGATGCTCGTTTCGATGAGCGATTCATTCACATAGCGCCGCCACCGTTCCGGTTCTGTGATCAACTCCGCCGCGCCCGGATAGCCTCCGTAAAAGATAAATGTGTCCAAATCCCAGCCAAAAGCTTCTCGCATCTCGGCAAAAGACCAGTGTGGTGCAGCAATCTGTTCAAAACGGCCCGCAAGGCTCTCCGTAAGGCCCGAACGAATCAGCAACTGCGACGATCCAAGCAGAAGCACCTGCAATTCGCGTCCCGTCATAGTGTCAGCGTCCCACAAACTTTTCACAGCCTCCGAGCAGCCAGGGATTTTTTGAATTTCATCGAGAACGAGAAGCGCCGGGCCAGCTTTTGCTTTGTATCGAACCAAATCCCATTGCTGGAAAACCCAATCCCTTTCCTTGATTGCGGGATCATCTGCCGACGCGTAGTGCGAGGGATGAGGATAAGATTCCAAAACCTGTCGCGCCAGTGTCGTTTTTCCAACCTGTCGTGGGCCAGCCAAAATTTGTATAAACCTCCTCTTTTCAGAAAGTCGCTGAGACAGGATCGAGTATAAAACATCACGCTTCATAAAATATCTCACTACATTGAGTAAAATTACTCAATATGTCAATTTGTTTACAGATAAAATCGATCAGTTCCCAAATAACCTTTCCCTTGATGAAATCCAAAAAAGAACCAATGTAGTCACATAATTGCAACCCTTTGTGAATCCAAGACCCGATTGAGCGGCTTGGTCAACCTTGCCAGTTTCGGCGAGGAGATTTTGATCACGGTTCATGGTCAACCGAAAGCCCGTATTCTTTCTGTATCGGAGCCCCGATCCGATAGCGCAGATTGGTTGCTCAAGTTGAGCACTCTCCGCTTCAGTTTAGGCCAACCCTCAATCCTGGTTAAAAAATCGACTCGGCGTGTAGTGAAGTTTCTCGGGAGGCGAAGCGCAGCAACCCATTTTTATTTTGCTTTTGGTATTACTATACGCTAAATGACATGTCATGATTTCTCGTCAGATCTGGATCGACCTTGTTGAAAAATCCTGGCGGGAGCGCCCTGTGATCTGGCTGACAGCACCTCGGCGGGTTGGAAAGACCACGCTCGCGCGGTCTATTCCAGATGTTGCCTACTTTGATTGCGAACTTCCTTCCTCCCGCCGTGATGCCGAGGATACAGAAGCATTTCTAAAAGCCTACGCAGGCCGCCGGATCGTCCTTGATGAAATCCACCGCCTTTCGGACCCCAGCAATCTTCTCAAACTCGCAGCCGACCACTTTCCAGGAACTCGGATTTTGGCCACTGGATCCTCGACCTTGGCTGCCAGCACCCGCTTCCGCGACACGCTGGCTGGACGCAAGCGGACCATCCACCTCCAGCCGGTTCTTGCGGAGGAACTCGAGGCCTTCGGTGCCCAACTTCCGAAGCGCCTTCTGCACGGCGGGCTGCCTGCGCAATTGCTCGCCCACGCGCCGGTTGAGGAGGATTTCCGCGAATGGATCGAAGCCTACTGGGCACGCGACATCTTGGAACTTTTCTCCGTTGGCAAACGCCATGCATTTTTGAAATTCCTCGAACTTCTCTGGCTCCAAAGCGGCGGTCTCTGCGAACTCAGCAACCTCGCCGCCCCCTGCCAAGTCAGCCGCCAAACTCTCGCCAACTACCTTGACATCCTCGCCGCCACAGGCGTCGTCCGCATCCTCCGCCCGTTCGCTCAAAACCCCGCGCGCGAAATAGTGGCCATGCCCAAGGTCTATGCATTCGACACCGGCTTCGTGTGCCATGTCCGCGGCATCACCAGTCTCCGCCCTGATGACATGGGAACTCTCTGGGAACACCTTGTGCTGGATACGCTGCTCTTCCATCTTCCTGCCGAGGAAATCCACTACTGGCGCGACAAGCAAAAACACGAAATCGACTTCGTATGGGCCCCCCGCACTGCGCCCCCGGTCGCCATCCAGTGCAAATGGCGAGCCGCTGCAGGCGACCCTGCGGATTTCGCCTCGTTCTCAAGCCTCTACCCGACCGCCGACCGCTGGATTCTCGCCGCTGACCGGACTGGTGCCATAACCCGCACCCACAATGCAAAATCCTACACTGAAACCGGCATCCATACGCTCCCGGAACTCATTTCCAAGCACCGGCAACTGGGTTCTTGAAAATTATATCCACCGCGCAGCGACTACCCCTTCGGTAGGATTTTCATCCCACGCACGGTTGTGGCCTTGCTGATTGCCTTGTCGCCGCTCAAAGAATCGTCAAAAGAAATCTCTATGTTGTGGTTTATTTTTCAAAAACCACAAGATGTAGTGGTAATGCTTAAGCAAGAATCGCGCCACTTTTTCCGAAATGCACAAACAATAAAATTTTTATGCTGAATCTGCAGAAATTAATGCTTCGGAGACCAGACCACAAGAGAGTGTCCTTCGATGAAGAAACTTCCGTATTCTGTCCGCTGCTTACGGTGGATAGTAAGCTTACCTTCACTCTCTAGTTGCTCAAGATACCAAAGATATCCCTTTAAATAATTTCTCTTACGGCAGTATAAAACCGAAAGCTGATCATGGAGATCATTTAAATCCATTAGCTCATCAATTGGCTCAAGATGGACTACAACTTGGGGTTTGCGATTAAGTAAAAAATGCACAAATTCCTTGTGGCGATCTCCAATTTGTTCAAGTGCAGCTACGCTGTAAACAGCGCTGTTAGGTAAAAAGTCAAGCGTCTCATCTGGGTGGTAAAAGTCAAATCTGCGACCTTCAAGGTTTTGATCAATTCCACGTTCAGCCATTCCATTAAGAATCTTCTGGGACGAAGTCGCCCAGTCCAAACCTATAAGGCGAGCTTTAGCGTTAATCGTTCTTGCGCGGAGAAGATGATACCCTGGACCACAGCCAAACTCGTAGATGGCTGAGTTATCGGCCATATAGCGTTCGATTACATGCTCGACCAATATACACAATAGACGATACTCATGGTTTGGATTAAGAGGTCTCACCCACTGCCGCCTCCAACGCACAATGGGGTATTTACCAAAATAAAGAGGCACGGCTGCATCGGGATTTCCGGTTTTGCAAAATTCTTCAAGGTTTTCACCCCAACCGCGCTCCCAGTCCTCAATGCGATGCTCGCCCGAAATCTTAAGATCTGGATTCACAAGAGTCCTTATACTCTCTAAAATAAACTGGTCGCGTTCTTTAGGTGTTATCTCAGCAAATCGAAGATTGAACTCGGCGAGACGCTTTTTGAGGCGATCACTGATCGGTTCACCCAAAATGGCCTCAATGTCTGAAGGCTGGATGGTTTGGACGCTCATTGACGAATGTTGGGATAATTAGCTTTAAACCACGCAACGCTCTTCTCGATGCCCTCGTCGAGAGTAGTGAACTGGAAGTCCGGCCGTAAGCGGCGCAGCTTGGCGGTATCGGATGGCTTGCGAAACTGACCGTCAGGCTTTGTTGAGTCCCACACGATCTTACCACTAAATTTCATCTTATCGGCAACGATCTCGACTAGTTCTTTGATACTACGCTCGATACCGGAGGAAAAAATAATTGGCTCCTCCTCGCGATAGTTTTCCAACGCCCACAATGTCAGTTTGGCGATATCATCCACATAAACAAACTCGCGCAAGGGAGAGCCGGTGCCCCAAGCAAGTAAGTCTGATCCTTCCTGCTGGCGTAAGTAGGTGCGATGTATAAGCGATGGAATGACATGACCTCCTTCAAGGGCGAAGTCATCGTTGGGGCCATACATGTTTGTCGGAATAGCGACAATGAAATCGCAGTTCCATTCCTTGCGATAAGCGGAACTTTGCACTTCCAGCATACGCTTGGCATAGGCGTAGCCAAAGTTTGATGGGTGCGGTGCGCCATTATGCAAATTATTTTCTTTAAGCGGGTATTCTGTCTTATCTGGGAAAACACATGTGGACATGAATGAAATTAAGCGTTTCACGCCGGCGAGGCGGGCGGCTTCCAGAACATTGAGATTGATAAGGATATTTTTACGGAAATAATCGCCCGAATGGATGCTATTACTCCCGATGCCTCCTACCACTGCGGCGCAATGAATTACGAATTCAGGTTTGTGTGTCCGGAACAAAGCAGCGGTAGCTTCAAAACTCGTGAGATCAGCATCCTCTCGAGTCAAATAAACCACATTCTCATTCACTAAAAGTCTTCGAAGTGAAGAGCCCAACATACCAGCGCTGCCAGTAATAAGATAACGTGCCATAATTTTTTATTTTGTTGTAGAAATGGGCGATTGGGCCGTGCGATGCCAATCGATCGTTCTACGAAGACCTTCATCAAAGTCAACGTATTTGAGAGCACCAAATTCTTTCTCAAACAGGTTCATGTCAAGTCCGACCTCTGCGGGAGCGCCTTCCAGAGGTTTAGCGGTATCTGGAAGAATTACAGGAACGCCAAGTTGAGCGCCAATTTTTTGCGCGACCTCACGAATGAGTAAAACCCCACGGCCTCCAATGTTGTAAACTGGCGCTCTGCCCTCCAAAACCGCACGCAGCATGATGCGAACAGCATCGGGTGCGTAACAGTAGGTTCGGCGCGCGTCACCATGATCCATCATGGCGATCTCCCCAAAATCAAGCGCTTTCTGAATAAAGGTATAAAGCACTCGGCGATCCCCGGGCCTTGCTCCAGGACCATAGGCCAAGGCGAGCCGAGCCGATACAGCCTGTATGCCACTAGCTCGAGCTGCGTTGCAAGCCGCCTCGCCACAGCGCTTGCCCTCAATGTAGCACGCTCGAGGATGCGTTGTATTAGAGATGCCTATGCAATCTTCACGATGAGCCTCGCCTTGAGGCAAGCCCGTGTAGAGTTCGCTGGTGCTCACAAAGAGGAATCGGCCTCCAGGGGCCACTTTTTCTAACAAGTCAAGCGTGGCTTCCGTATTAAGACGAATGGTTTTAGCTGGATTTTCTAGAAATCGGCCAGGTTGTCCATACCCCGCTGCATGTAAAATAAGCTCAGCTTGGTCTAATCGACTACGGAAGCTAGGATCGGTTAAATCACCTCGTATAACTTCAATTTGCGGATGGTTTAGCATCTCGGCAATAACGCCGTCCACAGGGCTTTGAAATGTTACACGCAAACGCAATTTAGAGCCTTCGTCAATCAAGCGCCGAAAAGCGGCTGCTATGTGGATGCCCACAACACCAGAAGCACCAGTAAGGAGGATTCTGCCGTCCTGCAAAAGATGGCGTGGCACCCCATCCAGAGCCAGCCCGGCGTCTTCATGAAAATAGGATTTACACATAAAGAAGCTCTTCAATTCGTAAGCGGATATCGGCCGCAAGCAATCCGCAAACGGCATCATGGTGACTGGCATGGCCATAATCAGTAAGAAATCTACGTGGCACGCCCATACATGTAAAAGCGATGCGCTGGCCTCTCAGGGCTTGCGTAATACTTGCGGCGAGTGTGCCCTCGTAAAATGGCTCCACGCACAAGATGCGACCATCACCTAGATGGGCGCGCAGCGTCTCAGCATCAAACGGAGCGAGGGTTGTATAATAAAGAATGGTGGCGTCTATACCGAGAGAGGCCTCAATAACTCGATCCAGGAAAGGACCGACAGTTACAACTACAGGCCCCTTGCCTTTTTGGATTACTTCTGCTTTGCCAAAAATAACATTTTGAGCATGATTATTCGAGCGTTCTGAAAGCCTGTGGTATGTAGGTTTCCCTCCTGCAAATGATTGCCTCATTAGCGCATCAAACTCTGCCGGATGCCCTGGCACAATAATCTGCATCCCTGGAATTGCCTGCATAAGCTCAATATCTCCGGGGCAGTGGTGGGAACAGCCAAGGGCTGCATAATCATAAGACCCGCCAACAGAAACGAAATGCCCGCCCAATTGCTGATAGCCGAAATCCACCTTGATCTGCTCAAAAGCTCTCTCAACGACAAAAGGCGCTATGCTATGAAAGAGCGGGATGAAACCTTCCTTCGCAAGACCAGCCGCTAAACTAACCGTAGCCTGCTCCAATATGCCAATGTTAATGACGCGCTTGGGGTGATTTTTGAAAGCATTGCGGAATGCAAAAACACCAATATCACCGAGAAGGACTACCAACCGCGGGTCTTCGTCAAGCAGGCGCTCAATAGTGGTAACAAATTGTTTTCTCATTTTATTTGAGCAAGAATGGCTTCCAGTTCTTCGGCCTTAGGAGCCTTATGATGCCAAGCTGGGTTATTTTCCATCTCTGCACAGCCATGGCCTTTTATTGTGTTAGCTATAACAACCCGAGGAACCGATCCACCAGAAGGAAGCAAAGAAGTTTCTATCTGCGAGTGGTTATGACCATCGATCTCGGCAACGTCCCAGCCGAAGGAACGAAATTTAGCACTTAAATCTCCAAGCATTAGCGCTCGATCACCAGAATGATTGAAATCCACGATGCAGGTTAAATTACCAAGTTGGTGATGCGCCGCCAACATCGCAGACTCCCATATGGAACCCTCGTTACATTCACCATCACCGACGATGCAGATTACACGGGATTCAGATTCCCGAATTTTCAATCCTAAAGCCATCCCGACAGCCATTGGCATACCGTGTCCAAGAGAACCAGTCGAAGCTTCAATGCCAGGCACCTTTGTTGAATCTGGGTGGCCACCTAGGCGGCTACTGGCAGAAGCAAAAGTCTTCAGCTCCTCCATGGGAAAGAACCCGCGCTGCGCCAGTATGCCGTAAATTCCCAAGGAAGCATGCCCCTTGCTAAGAACAAAACGATCCCGATTTGCAGCCTCCGGAGTAGCCGGATCATGCCTAAGAATGCTTTTATAGAGAACCCAAAGAATATCGAGGATTGAAAACGCACTTGCGATATGCCCCTCTCCAGCAACGCAGGCAGCTGTGGTAATCTGCTTTTTCAGATTGCAAAGTTCATAGTGCATTGATTTATATATATTTATTTTTTATAAAAATTCTCGGATTTTTTAAGCGGTATAAAAAACTCCAAAAATAGGAGCCCAAGCAATACCAGGCCAACACGAGTTTTATTTACTTTTTCTACGCCACCTGCCCTTGGAGGTTCGTCGCCAGGGATCTCTGAAACCTTCATTTTTAATTTTGCGCACCTTACAGAGGAAAGAAAATCCCAACTTGTATATTCGTAGTATTTTCTCTCAAAAGCAGTATTGGGGCCGTCGGCTAATCGAATTTTTTTAACAGCATCTGATCTTAAAGCGCGGAAGCCAATAAGTGAATCAGTATATTTGGAACGAAAAAATAAGTTAACCAAAAATGTGAACGCCCAATTTCCCCATCCGCTCAGAAAACTGTCATCCAAACTTTTAGCGCCATCCCTATAGCGAGAAACTATAACCATATCAAAACCGGCTTTCATTTTCTCAATAACGTTAGGGATTAATTCGGGAATTGAATTGCCATCAGGTGTGAAGGTAATAACTATGTCGCCGGTAGCAATTGCAAAAGCTTGATCTAAGGCCGTCCTTATGCCCTTTCCCTCTTGGATTTTGGCAAAATATCCATTATCTCGACAGTATTCTAAAGTTCCATCTGTCGATCCTCCATCGATAACAATAAGCTGGTCATACCATTCACGTTTAATTCGCGGCATTATTAGTTTCATGCCATCGATTTCATTAAAAGTTGCAAGAATGAGCGTTATTTTCATAATAAGGGATTATTTGGGTTCAAGACTAATCAGTTTTTTAAAGATATTACTTTCATGTTATAAAAAGTTCCTAATACCTTGGATGATTTTTCCAATTCGTCTATGAGATTCATGTAATATAAAAATCTTGGCGCCCAAATTTGCTTGTAATACCATTCAGACCCTCTGTGGTTTTGCCATGTCTTCCTATTGTAGAGCATGAGTGCAGAATTAAAATCCACGCAAATAATGTATCCTATGCCCTGCATCCTGAGATACTCATTGAATTTTGCAAGTCCTTTTTCGTATGGCAAACCTCCGTCTGGCCCTGCCGCCCCAAGCACATCAGCGCAAAATATTTCATTTCTTGAGAAATCTAAAAGATATGGGAAATCTATTACTGATAAAGTTTTTGCTCCAAATGGTATTGTTTTCTGAAGGTTGCGGAGACCTTGCAAGTATTGGCCGGGCGAGTTCGGATTATCTGGGTGTAAATTAGAAGAGAATGCAATCTGTTCTGGCAAGCTTTTTAATCTAATCAAAGTCTCGTTCAGAATTGCGCTAGAGTTTGAAAATGTAAAAAGAATACAAAAGCTTGAAACTCCAACGATGCTTGCCAATTTATTTCTGGGCCTGCTTGCAGCTATATACAATGCTGCAGGTAATAAAATGGGCGTTAAATATCTCGGCATCTCCGTTGCTGGCATGGTTGACATTTTGATTGCCACTGCTGAAGAAATTGCGAAGCAGCAAAAAATTAAAATAACACCTACTAACCTATTATCTAAAAACAGAACAAACGGCATAAATAACAAAATGGGATAAATCTCTGGCCTTTTGATATATTCGAAAATAATTTCACTCAATCCATGCAAAGCACCGTTTTGCATGTAAATTGTATTTATATTTCCATGAAAAGGAGGCATATACACTGTGTTGCTTGAAATATATGAAACCAACATCCATGGTCCTATGGCTAAAAGTGGAAGCAATTCTAAAAATAATGTCTTACTGTAATGTGGGAAGCTTTTTAAAGAACTCGGTAAAGCTTTGCAAAGTATCGCCGCTAAGCAAAGCGTAAGTGCTGGTATTCCAAAAAAGGGACGTAGTGTTGCAGCGGCTACACACAGGAGCAAACTTGGCAATAATAGTCTGCCATCTAATGAGAGTCCGCCTTTGTTTATAGACAAAAAAAGCGTTCTAGATAAACCCAATAAACAAACGCAGCCTGTGTATGCACTCATTGTATTAATGCGGGGCATAGGGTAGATTAAAGCAATGAAACCACATAAAAAACGCAGGAGTATTTCTGTTTTCGATTTGCCCTTGAAAAAGCCAACTGCTATTCCGAATAGCATCAATTTACCTAGCCCCAGATCTGCAATGTGGCCTGATCTATCTCCTCCCACTACCATGACAATAGCCTGAATAAATGTATGTCCACCAAGAGTCAATGCGCGCCTTAAGTTAAATGGATCGATAAGTGAGCCAGTTTGGAGAATCTTCTCCGGTAACATAAGATAGCACAATAAATCATCATTTGGATCTACTTGATACGGCCACGCGATTGAGGATGCGAAGGCGAGGGCGGCAATGGTCCATAGAATGATGTCAGAAACGAAATATAGTAAGTGCAGATTTTGATTTGAATGAGCGATTAAGCTATCATCACTTTTGCCAGATTCGGCATCTGTTTGCTTTGGTGCTATGTTTCTGGAGTTCTTTTTAACTGGTCTGGCTTTTTTATTTACCGTTAATCGCTCGGCAGCATAAAAACTAGCGAATGCTGCCCCTAGAAGCACCATGCCAGTTAAGGTTGGCGCCTTGGCCAGTGAGAACGCCATGAGGACGCCGCCTATTGCGAGCGTGACAGCCATCCCCCAAGCGGCGGTAAGGCCCCAGCCAATGTCATTGAACTCTGGGCGCTTTATAGCACGGCGGAGAGCTTCGCCGTAACCCCAAAACGAGGCGAAGATCACAAGGCTCCAAAGCAGGACAGGGAAATACATGGGAAGTTTTAAGTCTTAAGAATTAAGTTTTAAGAATGGAAGCGTAAATGACAAGTGCAATAGCAGGTTGCTCAAGTGGTGCAGTGTTGGGAAATCAATTAGGAATTAAGTTTTAAGAATACGCAGGGAAAGTTTTTTGCATCATTGCGGAAAAAATAAAAAAACGCCGCCGCATCACCGGCGATAACCAACGCCACCATCACTGGCGTGGTGGAAACTTCGCAGAGCAGCAGCCAGCCGCCCACGGCCACAACGGCGGCCATGCCGAGCGCTGCTTGCATCCCCCAGCCGAGACTTTCCTTCTTCTCCCAGCCGCATAGGTGGCTCAACAAGCGCCCATAGCCAATAAAGGCCCCCAGCACGGCAAGCCCCCAAAAGAACACAAAAAAATAATCGTAATTCGGCATCTGCAATCGAATCCAAGCTCAAAACCACATGCTTGGAAAGAAAAATTACAGTTCGGCAGTGGCTCGTGGCGAGTGGATTGGAAGCGCTGGTTGTAGCGGCGCTCTATGAGCGTTGGGGAGGTTGAGAAGAATGAGTAGAATCATTTTTTAACAGCAGGTTAGATGGATAACATTTGTAATTGATGTTGGAGTGCGCGCGCAGCGAATAGACGGACATGGCGCAAAGCCTCGCCGTAACCCCAAAACGAGGCGAAGATCACAAGGCTCCAAAGCAGGACAGAAAAATACATTAAAAAGTTTTCATTTTGGAGTTTTGAGTTTTCAGCAGGTTTTAACCACAATCGAGCATTGGGGTGGGTGCGAGAAAGAGCAACCGAAGGTTGGCCCGAAGGGTGAGGAAGTGGGAACGAGAGAGTCAAAGGACACGGAGAGCACGGAGGAAAGAGAATTTCATCAATTAAGTTTTAAGTTCCAGAGTTGGCGGCGTGGATTCGGAATCGCGGACTGTAGGAAGATGGGAAGTTTTAAGTTTTCAGCAGGTTTTAACCACGGAGAGCACGGAGAGCACGGAGGAAAGGGAGTTTCATCAACTAAGTTTTAAGATTCGGAGTTGGCGGCGTGGATTCGAAAGCGCGCGCCCCCCTGTAGCGGCGTCTCTATGGGCGCCGTGGTGCTGATGCTCGCGCAAACTGCTGCCGAGGAGGACCTCACTGCTCCCGGGCTGTCTATGACCGCCGGCTCTAAGTCCGTTCTTATCAGTGTCAATCAGTGCCATCGGTGGTTCTATAATATTCTGTAGTATGATGTGACATGTTAGTTAGGAATGGTCCAGTATTCGCCTTTTGATGGTCCAATGCGGCGGGGTTTACCGAACCCAGAGAGGTGATTTGCCGGTGCATAATTCAAAAATCATGTTTGGCGATAAATCAAAGTCACAATTCCAAGCCAGTGTGGGCCAATCATCTAAGTAGAAGGCTTTGAATTTCGCTTGATCCCGCAGCGGAGCAGCGGCAGGGTATTTTTGAATGATATCCTTGAAGTCTGCAATGCCCTTTTCCCCTGATGAAAATTCGATGGATATCAGGTAATCTTTTAAATATTTCGCGTTTTTAATGAAAAGCATAGTATCAGACAAGCGGATCGATTTTGTGAAAATTTTTACTTTCCCACATACTAAGGAGTTCCTGCTGGTGGAGTTCGGCCCATTCGGCAACAAATCCCCTCACTCTCCCAGGTAGGCTGCCTTCAAGAATATTGCATTCTCTAATCGAGACAACAGCTCGGAACTCATTGTATCTTACATGGAAATGCGGTGGATTGTGTTCATCGTAATACATGTTGACCACGATTCCCAAAAAGCGGCTTATTTCTGGCATATACTTGATATTTTTGACAAAATGGATATCAGCCGATTTGGAATTTGGCAGACAGATATTTTTCAAAGCCGATTATGCCTTCGAGGAGTTCGGGAGTCCACTGGCGGCATAGGATGAAGGATTCGGCCAAGTCCTCACCAGCGTAGTCGTGAACGATCATGTTGCGAAGTTGTTTGATTTTGCGGAAATTTGCCCCCGAGCTAATGATGCCGCGTTTTTCGGCTTTTTGCAGGATGTCGAGAAGGGTTCCGGGATCCTCAAGTTCAAATGCTACCAAGGTGCGGAGGGATTTGTTGACAAGGAGGTCGGCGGTGCGGGCGAAGCGGCTCATAAATGCTTCAACACGCTCGCTCCAGAGATCTTCGGCAGCGAGGTGGTCGGGTAAGTCTGCGCAGCTTCTAAGCGATTCGGAGAGGTGCTTAGACATGCGGCGAAGATCATTCAACTCGGCGCGGAGCAGCTCAGAGGACCCGGATTTCATAGTCGAATCGCTCGAGACTCGATTGAGCGCACAAAGGCATTCGGTCGGCCATTATCAATGACGAGGTCGATTTTGCGCAGCCCAAGGGCATCTTCAAGTTCGCAGGCAATGTCCAAACGGTCCGAGAGGGTGAGACGTTTTGAGCGGACGAGGAGGTCGATATCACCACCACGAGCCTGGTCGTCGGCCATGGAACCGAATAGGCTTACAGTGGCGGAGGGGTCTCGCGCTTGAATGGCTTTGCAAATACTGAAGGCTTGGTCTTTGCTGATGCGCATGAGGTTATATTTGCTGAGGATGGAGCTGTCTTCAAGGATTTTTTGAAAAATACGATTGGCGAGGTGCGGTCCTTTGGAAGTGTATTGTGGCGAGACTTTTCTCAGTTTTTCCGAGTCTTTGTGGCTTGGTGAGAAAGGTTTTTCAGTAACCTTCGAGGCGCAAGCCCGGCACTCGCTGAAATTCAATTTTGTTTTTAGAAACCAGTGGAACTGAATTCTGTAGAGCGGAAGCGGCTATCCAAAGGTCGTTCGGACCGATCAGTTCATTGCGTTTTTTCAAAGTCGAGTAGAGTGAGGCGTAAATTTCCAGTGTGTTCTCGTCCGGCCAAATTGTAGGAAAGCGTTTTAGGAAATCCCGAATAGCTTGCCGATCGTGGCCGGCGATCTCGGAACCGCGCAAAAATTCGGCTTTGACGATCCAAGGGATTCCCAGAATCAGATCCGCATTGGCGGTGAGCCAAACGGAGGCAGGTCTGCCTTCTCCTTCCCACCAACGCGCAATCAGGAAGTTCGTATCTAGCACCCTGTCAACGCGCATGATTTTTCTCGGAAACAGTAGCGGACCATGCGGAGGAGGCGTTTTCCCACGCATTGCCCCAAGCCATGACCTCCTCGACTCGATTGGCTTCTTCCTGCGTGAGTGGACTTAA
>Ga0214921_10008386_pt1 | contig 13410 bp, 13 predicted proteins | sample LL1505_MetaG_FD_177992 | JGI IMG/M metagenome (GOLD analysis project Ga0214921, IMG submission 177992) | Freshwater microbial communities from Lake Lanier, Atlanta, Georgia, United States - LL-1505 | ecosystem: Environmental > Aquatic > Freshwater > Lake | place: USA: Georgia | collected... | reverse complement strand
GATCCCGGAACTCATCCGGGCGTGGTACAAGGACCACAAGACGGGGGAGGATGGCCGACCGACGGCTTTCTCGGTGGATGAGCGGAATGCAGAGGGCCGCCGGGACCACCTGAAACGTACCCTATTGAGAATGTACCCCCGGGAGGAAGCGTTGATTGAGGCCATGATTACCGAGATTGCCGATAATATCGGGTACGAGAACGACGATTTCAACGTGCAGTACGGAGGGCGTCGGCGCCGTCGTCGGGTCACCCGTCGCCGAGGGAGAGGGAGTCGCCGGGTCACCCGTCGTTGTAAGCGTAATGCGAAGCGGCAACCCAGTTGAGAGTAAGCTCAGTGTAAAAATTGAATCGTCAATGATATCGGATGACAAGGATCCTATATCATTCGTGGAATATGGTCATAGAACAGTGCGGCGTCTGCTTGGACACCTTTGACACCTATTCTAGCTTGCCGTGTGGTCACGGGTTCTGTGAAGGATGCACCTCCCGTCTTGCGCGATGTCCCCTCTGCCGCACACCTTGCCGTGCTCACGCCGGATCCGAGCCCGGATCCGAGCCCGACTTTGACCTCATTCAGAGTGAGCATGTGCGCGTGATGGTGCGGGCGGCGTACCGGGTGCTCAATGAACACCAGCTGTGGGACAGACTGCGCAATGTTGAGCCCAGTCGCGAGACGGGATTCGCCTTTTCCCAGGACCCGGATATTCTCTCAATCATGCGTCTGATTGTGGACGACCCCCATTACACCGGCCACAGCGGCGCGAGTATAGGACAAACCATGCAAATGATGCATTTGGTGGCACGCCGAGGATTCGCAGCGCTGATCCACTATCTGGAATCCGACTAAATGGCCGGCAAGGACGACAGGCAGAGGCGGATGGACCCGAGCGAGGCGCATTCGTAACTGCAGATGAGGGGCAGGTCGTTGCTCAAATACAACTCCACTGTATTGCACAGGGGCGTGCATTTGATGAATTGCAACAGCGATTTCGTGGAGAAGACGCCCTGGGTCACGACCGAGGGGTCGTTGGACCGCTGCACGAATTCGGTATAGCCGTCCGTTTCCGTCCGGTAAATCTGGGTACTGGCGAAATTGCCTTCGCACGAAAACTTGAGCTCCGTGCACGTGTTGCGGATTTCTACCCGTTCCGAGATGGAATTCATGTCGCGGCAAATCTTCTGAAAATCCAGCGACGGCAACGTGATGATGGTCGTGTACTCAATGTCGGGAATGACCAGCTCCTCCAGCTCCGGGTCAATGAGCCGCAGTTTCTGGATATAGCACTGGTGGATGTCGCCGTTCTCGTACTGGAGACCCAGATGCGAGACCACGCCGCCGTTGTAGTCGTTCTTGTCAATGTAAATCGTGAGCGTGTCGTCGTTGGACATGGTGGAAATCACCTTGAACAAATGCAGCGTATTGGCGCAAATCACGATTTTTTCCGGACCGCACTTGTAGAGCTCAAATTTGTTGGCGTGGAGGACCACATTCACCAAGATGGTATGGGTCTTGTCAAAGTTGATGATGCGCATGCCCTCCTTGGTGAACGTAATGTTGGCGTCCGTCAAAATGTCCTTGATGGCCGTAATCATGTTGCGGATGGGCTGAATCTGGACGGTCTTGATGAGAAGCACATATTGGTCGTCGTTGGCGGTGGTGGTCATCTAGCGCGTTTGATTCGGAATACTATGGTTGGCATATCCACTTTATGCCGTTTTTTACGCGTTCGGAGAGACACTTTTGTTGTCAAGGGTGATCCTATACTTTCTTTGGGATTGGTAGGATATTCGTGTGTGGGGTTGACGCATGCCTTCTTCCGACGAATCCGCGACCTCCGTGACGGACAGATTGATCCAAGAAAGTGTGAAAAGCATTGATGCATGCCGTCGGCGGTCTAAACAAACCATTCTGGAACGGCGGTACGGGTCGTTGTCCAACGAGACCAAGCGCGATATTTTCCAATTGGAGGTTTCCATGTGTCTGGAAGATGCGTACATGAAATGTATCCAACGGGTGAATCAGACCCACTCGTTGCTACCGTCCACGGAGATATGTGAGCCTCTGGTGAAAGAGTATGTGCGCATGGACCGGACATTGACCTCGTAGTAGACGCCTAAAGCAACCGCGCATAACCATACAATTGTGTTAGGTGTCCGGATTCAAATGTTCACCGGTTTAGACCATTATTTGGTTCGTTTATACATCACTATTTTACTCGTTTACAAATAATATAACGTTGCAATGTCAAATAGTTTCGTTGGAATTAGATACCGTTTAGCAGATAATTGGTTTGGCAATGTTGATGTAAATAGTTATAAAGATAAACCAATAAATTATTTAGAGATAGGAACCTTTTATGGTGCCAATATTTTATCGGTTGCGAGCAGTTATGGATTACATAGTGATAGTAAATTGTATTGTATAGACCCTTGGGAAGATTACGACGATTATCCTGAATATAAAGGGCAACAATCAACGATTTATAACACATTCATTCATAATGTTGAAAATTCGGGAGTTAAAGAGAAAATAATAATAAATCGTGGATATTCCAATTTAGAAATACCCAAGTTTCCAGATGAGTTTTTTGATATGATTTACATTGATGGAAATCACGAACCGGAATATGTGTTAGAAGATGCCGTTTTAAGTTTTAGAAAATTAAAAAAAAATGGCATAATGATATTTGATGATTATGAGTGGGGTGGACCGGATATGACGCAAAGAGGTATAGATGGGTTCTTATCAGGCTATCACAAAAGAATAAAGTATTTAGGTGAAAAAGACTGCCAGATATTCGTAACAAAGTTGTCGTAATTTGGCACCCTGGTCGCGCTCCACTTCATCCAATGCATGGTATGGGATCCCATACCATGTATTTCATTCATTGAACATGTTTAGTCGGGGTCTATTTGCTATGAAACATGCTGTTGACGTTGCTGCCGTTGGTGAGGACCCCGTCCATCATGTAGCTGGTGGTACCCACCATGCGATTGAGCGAATCCATCATCCCCGGGGAAATCGTGGGTTGAGACGTGAGAACTCCCGTCATGGCGTTGGGCGTAAACTCCGGTACCGGCGTCCATTCCGGTCCCAGGGCGCCTCCTTGGTACTTGACGATCTTGGTGCGCGCGCCCTCTTTGACCAGTTTCCCCGCCGGTTCCATCGGCTGTCGGCCTCGGTCGGCGGCGGCAAACGTGGCCCGGTCAAAGAGCTCCCCGGTGGCCTCGTTGTAGTAATATTTGACGCCTTGTACGGTGACATCGCGGTACGCCACCGCCTGTTTCCGCACCACCGTCTTGGCCTGGACCTGGGCGTCGTCTTCCAGGGACGGATACGACATGAAATCGTTGGTTTGGGATGCCGCGCGGTTGGCCCCGAAACAGGCCTTCTTGTCGGACGCGTACAACACGCAATCCACGGAACTGGTCTTGGCCACACCTAAAATCTGTTGACTGATACGCTGCTTCTGGAACGAAATTTCGTAGAGGGTCTCGTCCGTGGTGATCGGCCGTTGCGGGGCGGCGCGACTGAGATCGCTGTTCATCAAATTCAAATATTTCTGGTCCTTCTTCTGGGCCTCGCTAAAGACGGCCAGGTAGATGAAGACTTTAACGGTGCGCAGTTCGGGCGGCAGGTCCTCGTGGCTGCAAATGCGGCGGGCGCGGCCGACCACTTGATCCACCCGTACCATGTTCCAGTAGGGTTCCACGATGTGCACATAGCGGGTATTTTTCAGGTTGATGCCTTCGGCCCCCGCGGCGGTAATCATCAGGACGCGAATCACGTCGCCCATCGTGTTCTTCTTCCCCGCCGTATCGTACGCTTCCAGCTTCTTGGTAATACGGGGAGGCACCAGATCCCACGTCCCGTTGTACACATTACGAATAATCTCTTTTTCTTCCTCGGATTCCGTGCCGGTATAGAGAACATATCGGGGTTGAGAGGGCACCAGGTCGGCCGCCAGATCCCATTCCCCGTCGGACTGTTTCTTGAGTGTGAACGGCTGGAAACCGTGGACGTCCAAGACGAGGCGGAGGATGCCGATGCCCTCCAACGTGCGGAAACTGGAATAGACCAAGTGGAGACCCACGTGTTTCTCATTCACAATATTGTCCAAGACGGCGGCGAACTTGGGGCTGTATTTAGGCAAATGTTCTTGGTCCAGATAGTCGGGGGAGGCGATGGCGGACAGGGCGGCCTGGATGCTGGCCGCGCTAGCGGCCTCCTCGCCTTCCTGGTCGTCCACGTTTTCCACTAAATCGTTGTCTCCTGTCCCCTCGCCGGCCCCCCCTTCTTGGTCCACTTTAGACATATCCGGTTCGGTTGCCTCCGACAACGGCGCGTTTGATTCCCGGCCGTCGGCGGCTTTAGATGCATCGGTGTCCGTGGTTTCCCATTCTCCATTTTTTGAAGGGGACCCAAGAAGGCCGGGGGCGTTGCCATATTTAGCAACCTCCGGCAACGGCGCGTTTGATTCCTGGTCGGCGGCGACTTTAGATGCATCGTCGCTGGCCCCGGCCTCGGCCCCTCCTTCTTGGTCCACTTTAGACGTTTCCGTTTCCTCGGCCTCGGCCTTGCCTTCTTTAGTAGAAACCTCCGAGGAAGGTCGCCCCGGCGGTTCGGGCCAGGCAAAGTTGCAACAGGCGCGCGAGTAGATCCGATACGTGGATGTGAATTCCCGGAAGAGTTCTTGGCCGGGGGCGGCCGCCGCCCCCTTTTTCTTCATCTTTTGCGCATTGGATTCCTTCTTTTGTTCCTCCATGCGGACGGCGGAATAGCGTTCCAGTTGGTAGTCACTCATGTCGGTTTTCACCAATTCGTAGACGTCGCCTTGGTCCGTTTCCACCAGTTTAGGCAACAACCCCTCTTGGGGACTACGGAAGTATGAGGTGAGTCCCAGGATGCGGCGGGCAAAGACGTCGGCCTGTTTCATGGATCCCGTGTCCATGTCCACAAACATGTCCAAGAAGGCGTCTTTGTTGTCCGGCAGGCATTTGTAGAGATCCACTTTCGGCGCCACGACGACCTGGAGACCGTGGCGGCGGAGGATGTCCTTGACTTTAGCCACAAATTTGGCGTCGTCCAGGTTGCCGGTTTCGTCCAAGCACACGCCCCGGTAAGCGGGGTCCGTGGCTTCCTGGCCCGCGCCGCCGTGGTGGGGCTCGCGGTCACCGACGTACTGTTGGTGCGGGGGGATCACATACTCCTCTTGGGGATTAGGATCCACGTCCATCATGCCCGGGTCGGGACCGAGGTCCTGCGGCGGGGCCGGGGCGGTTGCCTTCTTGGTCCTCCTGGCCCCGGGGGCCGGAGGCCCCCCTTTAGGAGGCTGCGCGGTTCCGACCCCTTCTTCCTGGGTCGGGGCCATGGCCTTCTTGGTACGCCGGGGGGCCTCCGGCCCCCCTTTAGCCATTTTGGTGGAGGTGGAGGCGGTGGCGGTGACCGGGCCCGGTCGGCACACCCCCGTCGTGTTGTTGACAAAGCCAAACGGGTTGCGGGTCACGGTCAACCGGTTCTGACTGTATTCCACGTAATCCAGGGTCTCAAAGTTCTCGCGTTTGAACATGGCCAAGAGGGTCTCCGTCGTCACTTTAGCCGTTGTCTCCACCCCCAGGGTGAACGTCCAGGTTTTGATATAACCCCGCAACATGTTGTACATGACCGCAATCTCGTTGGGCGTGTTGATGATGGGCGTACCCGACAGGAACACGACCCGGGCGTCTTGGGCACTCATCAAATATTCGTATAGGAGCAAACTGACCGGGGTGGTCGCCGCCACCTTGATGCCGGTGGCCCGTTTAGGCATCCTAGATAATTGGTTGACGATGCGGTTGACCAAATTGTGGGCCTCGTCCACGATGATCACCGCGCCGTCAAACGGATTCTTGGTATAATTGTCCGTCAAATCGGCGAAAATCCGTTTCAGATTGGGCGCATTGTAGTTGATATCCAGGTATTTAGCCCGAATCATCTGGTTCAACTGGTCGTCCACCGCTTTCTGGTCTTCTTCGGACAAATCGGCAAAGGCGGTGGCCTGGGCTGGGGAGGTGGACACATCTTGGCCGCTTTTAGGCGCCTGTGCCATCCACGCCCCCTTCTTCTTGCGCACATAATCCAGCGGCAACGCCAGGCGGTCGGACAATTCTGCCTCCAGGTCCGGTTGGCCGACGGTGCGAACAAACGTCCACGCCTGGTTTTTCTTGTAAAGGGGGTCGCCGGCGCGTTTGAGTTCCGTGAAAAAATTCATTTTGAGGGACGCCGGGGTCATGACCACGATTTTCTTGTGCGACTTCATGCCCTCGGCAATCGTGATGGCGGCCAGCGTCTTCCCCGACCCCAAACCGTAGTATAGGAGCAGTCCGCGGTAGGGGGAATACAGGTTGAGATAATCCCGGGCCACCCGTTGGTGCACCAAGAGTTCCAGGTCGGCACCTTCGTCGCCCATGGTCTTCAGTTTCCCACAGGAAATGGCCTGTTCCTTGGAGGCCAGCTCTTTCATGTAGGGGTCAAAGAGGCGGTGGACGGTGTCCAAGAATCGCTGGCGGTTGCTCATGTAGTAGGGGGAGGTGCGCAACACGGACCTGGATACCAGGGAGGCCGCGGCCTTCTTCGCCCCCTCTTCTTTAGACAGTTTATTCGTTGCCGCCACCACCCGCTCCTCCCCCTCTTTAGGCATTTCCTCTGTTGCCGTCTCCTCCTCTTTAGACGTCTTTTCTACCTTCTCCTCCGCCACCCCCTCTTCCTCTTTAGGCATTTCCTCGGTCGCGGTCGCGGTATCTCGCTTCAAGACCATCTTGACCGATTTCTTGGCGACCTTGGATCCCTCTGTTTTCGCCGGTTTGGCTCCCTCGGCGGCCGCCGGTTCTTCTGGTTTCTCCGGTTCCTGGACGGCCGTTTTGGATTCCTCGGCGGCCGCCGGTTCTTTAGGCGTATCCGCATCGCGAACCGTATCGGCCATCTTGGTCGTCTCCTTGGCCACATGTCCGCGCACCGTACCACGGTTGATGCGTTCCAAGATGACGTCGCGGTCCATGTCGGTGGCAGCACGGCGGTCTTGGAACCCCACGTTGACCCGGATACCCTCTTTCAGTCGCCGGCTCGGGAAATTCCGCGCTTTTAGGCGATCCAAGATGGCTTCCATATAGAACCAAATAAAAATCGCCAAATACCTATACTCTATTTGGTGATTTTTTGGGGTAGATGCGTAGCGCGGTGCGTCCAATCACATCTGTTGCGTCGCGCGCACGGCCACCTCGCACGCAATTTGTTCCGCCTTTTTCTTGATTTTGTGTTGTCCTCGCCCCAGGAAGACCAGGATTTTGCCATGCACCGACATGTGCTCGTGGATGGCCTGAAACGACGCAAACCGTTCTATCGGCAGTGCGTGTTCGTGGGTCAGCCCATGCATACTTTGGCCTAAACACAAATACACGCCCATGCTGTACCCCGTCTCCGGTTGGTACGGCTGTATCTCCAGGTACTCAGGGGTGACCTTGAACGTCTTCTGAATCCGCACCTGCAGAATATTCTTGTAATTGTCGTCGTTGCGGATCAGGTCAATCCAGTTGACGTGCTTCTCAAACACGTTTTCCAAGAATATTTGCGCCATCTGGAACCCGGGGCCGGTCAAGAACACATTCTGAAACCAGGCGTCCTCGTCCTTGACCGGAATCTTGTTGAAATCCAGGAAAATGGCCCCCAAAAAGGCCTCAAACAGGCAGCCCAGCTTCTTCATGTTGTTGCGGGTCTGCTTTTCCTCGGCATTCTTGGACAACACGAACCATTTATGCAGTCCCATTTCGTAGGCAATGCGTCCGATGGACTCGTTCTTGACCAGGGCGATTTTCTTCTCCGTCATGAACCCCTCGTTCTCCTTGGGAAACCGCCGGTACAGGTAGAATTTAGTGATACATTCCAGGACCCCGTCGCCGACGAATTCCAGGCGTTCGTTGGACTTGGTATACAAGGGCAAGCAGTTGGCCGGTTGCGGCATGATGACCAGGTCCTTGGGCGGATGCAGTTGCAAGAGGGGGGAACGCGTGTAAGACCGGTGCACAAAGGCCCGGCGGTAAAACTCGTAGTGTTGGATGGGGACGTCAATGCCGTAGTTTTTCAACAGGGCCTCCACCTCGGATTTAGGAATCATGCGGTTCAGGGAATTGTAGGGGTCGTAAATGTAGGTTTCCACGCCGTGACGCATCTCCATCCGGATGTCGTCGTCGGTGTACATCTGACGTTTGTATCCCATAGGCACATTGGGGAGACTGGGCGCATTTTGCGCATAGAGGGCCGCCGGCAAATGCGTGGACCCCCCCGGGGCACGGAGAGATGGGTCTTCTGTACAACGGTTGGAGGCGATTCCTCCAGACGTGGTAATGAGAGCAGACATGGGAGATAATGGGTAGCTGGACCAAGAGTACTATCTAGATATCTATTCAATTTTCTATATGGTTTGTGACTCGGCGCCCGTTATTTTGTGCGCGGTAAATATATAAACCACTTGCAAAACATGGTTCTTTCTGGATCTTGGAAAGCGACGTATCAAAGCAGTTTAGTGCATAGAAACCAGGGCGGCGGGTCCAAGAAGGCGGGCATTCCGCCCACGGCCAACATCCCGGATTCCGTGTACAACGCGTACGTGGAGCGCGGCAACGGTATCTTGAGCCTGGTCAACATGCGCACCAACCGGTTCAGTCGGTTCCCCAACCAGAACCTGCCGATGAACATGGCGCACTCCCCGAAGGCGATGATGCACTAAACACCGTGCTCCCCACCCCCTCTCACTCTCCCCTGAATGAATGACATGTATAGGATCCTATACATGTGATTTGGATTTAGACATCTTGGTCCGCTTGCAGCAAGGGCAAGAGGCGTAAAGACTTGGTGCGTTGCCTTGATAAGCACACGATGCATATTTACGTGGACGAACGCGAACATACCTTGTACAGTGCCCTGGTGGATTTGGTGGCCTACCACCGCCAGGCCGCGGCCGCGGCCGCGGCCACGCCCGTGATCCAAGTGACCAAGAAAGTCCTGGTTTTAGGCGATATCTTGATAGAACATCCCGACGGTCGTCCCGCGCTCTTGGTGGAACGTAAAACGCTGGCGGACCTGTTGTCCAGCATCCGCGATTCCCGGTACGATGAGCAGTCGTACCGGCTGGTGCACGCCTCGGGGTTCCATCCCCACAACATTGTGTATGTGATTGAAGGTGTCATGGGCCAGCTGTCGCAGCAAAAGGACCGGGACCTCGTGTACAGTGCGTCGTTTTCTCTCAACCATTACAAGGGCTTTAGCGTGTTTCGGACTGCCACCGTCCTGGAAACGGCGCAGTGGCTGTGGGCCGTCACCACGAAAATCCACCGTAACACTCAGCAGAACAAGGCGCCGCGGTACGCCGGCCCTGGTCCGGCTGCGTCTGAAGCCACTGGGGACGCAGTGACCGGAGAGGAGGAAGAACCGGTCACCGACGACGCAATCGCGACCCCGACCCCGACTCTGACCCCGCCCCCCTACTGTTCCGTCGTGAAAAAGGTCAAGAAGGACAATGTCACCCCCGACAACTGGGGCGAAATCGTGTTATGCCAGATCCCCAGCGTCAGCGCCGTCAGTGCCACGGCCATTTTGCAACGTTACCGTACCCTGGCCCAGCTCATGGCGGCCCTGCAGGCCGACCCCCATTGCCTGGATGGCATCACGACCGTGTCCGCCGGAAAATCCCGCAAACTGAGTTCGGCCGTGGTGGCCAATGTGCGCAAATTCTTGGTGGACCCCGCCCCTGTCCCCGCACCTGCCCCCGCAACCGCACCCTCCATCTCCACGTAATGTATATGATCTTCGGAACGGATCCTATACATCATTTATGAAGATAATCTCACGATGGATGGAGTGCGTCGTGTTGATGGTATTGCTGGCCGTCGCGGTCTATTTAGGCGCCGCGGCATTTCACATGGAAGGGTTCGGACCGGACCGCCCTCTGTACACGCAACTGCATCAACATCTGGAAGGGTTCGGTAACGCCGGCGATGACCGCGACCCCGTTCCCACGGTGGAATTCCCCTTTAAGAACATTTACGACGACCAGGGTCGCAAACTCAACGTGATTGCCATCAGTGCGCCTTTCCGTGGCGCGGAGCACGAGCTCCTGTACGAATCCTACCGTGACGCGCATCTGGGTCTCCTGGGCATTTCCAGCTATTTGGAGTTCCCCAACCCGATTGATAACCCGTACGAGGACAAGTATCACCAAGAGCGGAAGCACGATTACCCGTCCATGGTCAGCACCTGGATCCACTGTTTCCGCGACCCGGGGTACACTCTCCAATACTCGGGGCTGCCGCTGCTGATGTTGACCGAGGCCGACCTCAAGAACGTGGACCACTACAAACCGGACCCCACCATCCCCAAGGAGTACGATTTCATCTATATATGCTTGGACGACAACGAGAAATGCGAGCCGGGGTGGAATTGGTACATCCGCAGCTGGGACTTGGCCAAACGCTGCCTGGAAATCATGTGTTCCAAGTACCATTTACGCGGCGTCATCGTGGGCCGGACCAACTGCGAATTCACCGACAAGTGCACCGGCATCGTGAAAACGGTGCCCTTCCTGCCGTTCCACGAGTTCCAGCAGGAGATGCAGAAATGCCGGTTCCTGTTTGCCCCCAATGTGTCCGACGCCAGCCCCCGCGTCATTACCGAGGCCATGCTGTACAACATGCCCGTCTTGGTCAACAAGAACATCGTGGGTGGATGGCACAATGTGATCCCCGGCGTCACGGGCGAGTTTTTCACCAGTGAACACGACATTGAGACGGCCCTGGACCGCCTGACCAACCCCGAGACCCACTATACTCCCCGCGAGTGGTTCGTCACGCACCGGGGTCTGGAACATTCCGGCAAGCAGTTGGCCACCTTCTTGCGCACCAATTATCCCCAGTTGAATTATCCGGATACCGAATACGCGTACATTTAGGCCCTGCGGGCCCGGGCCCGGGCCCGGAACCGAAATAGACGCAAATCCCCAAGGAATAGTATAGGATCACCCCTTGTTGCCATGGGCTGCGATTATTACATTGACATATATTTGGAGGTGGAATTGAGCGACGGCAGTGTACAATCCCTCAAGGTGGAGACCCAACGCGGGTATTTCCCCGAGCCGTGCTCCCCACTCTACGACAGCGACGACGACCCGGGCGACGTGGAAGCGATGAAGGAGGCCCACCGGTCCCTTCAGCAACGTGCCGAAGAATTGTGTTTGACTCCCCGCCCCCCGGTCGTCGTGTACGAGTGCGGCGAATTCCAGACGGGTCAGATGCGCGAGAAATACCTGCCACTGCTTCAACGAAAACATATCCCGCGCCCGGAGCTCGTTCGCATCATCAAGAAAGAACGCCGCTACGAGTAAAACGACCTATGTACTGCGGGACATTATACTATATCGGTCTTGGGCAAAGATGTCTACTGGAGTCAGTTGTCGGTTTGATTTACGCTTGCTGAAAGAGTATGGTCTCTCGTTGAACACCCGCAAACGGTACTTTATCGTGTACTGTCCCATGACGTGGACCATAGAAGCGGTATATGACGACCCGGCGGATGCGCTCAAACATTATCGTATGACCTTGGACGATTGGCACCTAACGAAGGATGCCGGTATCAAAGGGTTCTTTCCGAACTTGTCCGTATGGAAACTGCTGTCCCATTTGCACAACCACATCACGGACAAGGACCACGCTTCGGCCGACTCCCAACAGGACGTCATAGAATACACCTTGAACCGAATCAGTGACAAGATGCAGTGTTATCCGGACCACGCCATTGCCATACGCGAACTCAAACCGACATAAAAACAGCGCATATATATAAGCACGACCGCATCATGCAGATTTTCGTCAAGACACTCACGGGCAAGACCATCACGTTGGAGGTGGAGGCGGCGGACACCATTGACGCCATCAAGCAGAAAATCCAGGACAAGGAAGGCATCCCGCCGGACCAACAGCGCCTGATCTTTGCGGGCAAGCAGCTGGAGGACGGGCGCACGCTCTCGGACTACAACATTCAGAAGGAATCCACGCTGCATCTGGTGCTCCGCCTGCGTGGGGGTAAGCGAAGCACCAGGAGCCCGGCAAAAGATTCGGCCTTGTGCAATTTTTTGGGGGGTGACTACCAGGAGCCCGGCAAAAGATTCGGCCTTGTGCAATTTTTTGGGGGGTGACTACCAGGAGCCCACCAAAAAATTGATTTAGACATCGCCCGAAATCGTCGGACCGGCATCATCCCAAAGACAAGTATAGGATCCCCCGAATCACCATGAACACGACGTACTGGCGCACGGTCCTTCAACAGAAAACATATACCCTGAACCTCATGCTCAGCGTATACGACATTGTGTGGTTGGTGGGCATCACGGTCTTTTATACCTGGTTGCGCCCGCGGTTTGGTAACGCGCTCATGGAAATCGTGGGCGAGGTCCTGCACGTGATGGCGGTGTTTTATTCGTTCTATACGATGTACCGGTTTGAAGCGTTGCGCACCGTGTTTTTAGACGGTAAGAGCTTGGCACCTCACGCCATGAACCGAGTGGTCCAGACCCAGGTACAGGTCGTGTCACGGAATCAGACAAATCCCATCTGGGGATAAATCGCGCGCCGGACTTCGCTGCCGGTGTACTGTTGGTCGCGTACCATTTGTTGAGTATAAATCACGCCGCCCCAGTTGGGGTCCGCGGCGTTGGCGGACAGTCCCGCCGATGTGTCCGCGGTTTTTTTATGCAGCACATCCACGTCGGTGAATCGTCCCACGTAGAGACCGTAGGGGTCGTAACTGTGGAGTCCAGTCTGATTGAACCGCGGGTCCGTGTCCTTGTTGGCGTCTTTCGCCTCTTCCACCCCGTCAGGGCGGGTCTCCATGGGCAAGGCGGGCAGCCCCCCTTCCACGTAGAGCGGCGGCTGGTGATGGAGATCCCATACCGGCACGGATTCCAGGAAAGGCGGCGGCATGGGCGGGCGGCCCTGCTGGCGCCACTCGACCACGGAAGAGGGGGAGGAGGTGGGCGCCGGTTCGGGCGTGGGTATTCCGGGCGTCGGAGGCCGCTTTGTGGCTCCCGAAGTAGGCCCCATTGTGGCCTCCGTGTAGACGCGGTAGACCTCTTGACCTTGGGTATTCACTTCCTGACGCAGGTACAGGAGAGGGCAGTTGATGCCGGCGGCCTGTTGCTGGGCCACGTAGGTCTGGTATTCGTCCATGTTTCTAAACGTTTGCACCAGCTGGTTTTCAGGCAGCGTCGTGTTGTACAGGAAAATAATGTCGCCCTTGTTGACCAAGACGTTGGGACAATTGGACGGTCCCGGATCACCACCCTCCCGGACGCTGTAGGTGTCCGTATTGTACGAATTGAAGGCC
>Ga0214921_10008384_pt1 | contig 13413 bp, 13 predicted proteins | sample LL1505_MetaG_FD_177992 | JGI IMG/M metagenome (GOLD analysis project Ga0214921, IMG submission 177992) | Freshwater microbial communities from Lake Lanier, Atlanta, Georgia, United States - LL-1505 | ecosystem: Environmental > Aquatic > Freshwater > Lake | place: USA: Georgia | collected... | reverse complement strand
CTGAAAAATGGTTTTGCATTTACACTATTAATATACTGTTGTAACAATGAATTATTACGTAATATTTGTGAGTCTTGTTGAAATTGCAATGTCGAGTCATTTAGATTTTGATAAGAATTTTTAATGTTAAAACCATTATAAACACTCTCTAATATATTTCTATAAATCTCTATAATACCATAAAACCCACAAGTATTATCAATCTTACTTGTCAAAGCATTTAATGCTGAATTTAAACTATTATATGTTTCTATACTTATAGTTGTTCTATCGTCTGGATCATTTATTAAAAGTATATATTGGGATACAAGTGATTGTATATTAGCAATTGGATAATTATTAAGTAGTTGCTTAAAATATAAGTCAGAACATCTTGAATTAACAATAATATTTTGAATTGCATTATTCACACGATTCATATTAATAACAGGAACTATATCTGGTATTGGAACAGCACTAACAAATCCTTTATAATTGGTAGGAAATTTATCCAATCCATTACTCATAGTATATCTATTTCTTGGAAACCATGTTTGTAAATTAGGATACCAACATAATTCGATTGGTGTTCCAGGAACATCAGAACAAGTTGTAGGATAACATAAAGGATTTTGAAAGGTTTCTATTATTTTTCCTGAGCATGGATCTACTATTGCATTACAAACCAAATTACCACCTTCCTGTAAAATATCAGTTGAACAATTAAACGGGTTGGTTACATTTGTTTGATAAGGCCCGGATACATTGTTAGGTGTTCCAACCAAAGTATTCGGAGGTATATTAGTGTAGTTTGCTCTTAAATAACTTGATGTATTTGGATTCGTATAAGTTAAACTTTGGGTTGCATAACATTTTTTTCTTGAAGGACCAAATCCTTTACATATTTGAGTATATTTTTGTTTTTTTGTTAAATTAGAGCTATTATTCTTATATTGTAAAATATTTCCTTTCTGTAATATTTGTTCTTCGTATTGTGCTTGTCCGGGAGTTACATACTGTTTTGTTAAAGGAATATAAACTATATCATTTATTATATCTATATTATTCTGATTTGTGGTACAACGATTTTGAACTCTTGACCAAACTCTTGGTGGTATTGGAACAGAATTTATTCCACACGACATTTATATATATTCTATTTTTTAAAATATTATGAATAAATTATATTTATAATAATTATTATAAATGAATTTATGTAAATATAAAAATGTACTTGGCAAACCAGGAAAAGGTGTTCATTCTATAAGGGTTTTTGGTGTAGCAATTATGGATGTGTTAATGACAATTATAGCAGCTTATTTAATAACTTATTTCTTCAAATTGAATTTTGTACATACGATGATTATTTTATTTATTTTAGGAATTATATTACATAGGATTTTCTGTGTTAGAACAACAATAGACAAATTATTATTTCGGTCTTACTCAAAAAAAGTAACATTTAGTCCCACTCTTATTCAATGTGGTTCTCCGTTCAAATTCTAACATCATTGATGAAATAAAAATTATAAAATAGATTTAAAATATTAATTGTAATATTATAAATCACGACAATGTCTAAATCTAAATATCCATATCCCTGCGAAAATACTATTATAACTAAATCTTCCCAAAATGTTCGCGAAGAAGGATTAGATAAGTTTTATACTATTCCGACAATAGTTGATAAATGTATGACTATTCTTCAAAATATGTATAATTTAAATCAATGGGATTTAATAGTTGAGCCAAGTGCTGGTAATGGAAGTTTCTTCACAAAAATAAACTCAAATAATAAAATTGGTATAGACATTTCACCAGAACATCCTGATATTTTGAAACAAGATTTCTTTCATTATTTTCCAGATAGCAATAAAAAAAATATTCTGGTTTTGGGAAACCCGCCCTTTGGCAAAGTAAGTTCTACAGCAATTAAATTCTTCAACCATGCCGCAAAATGGGCTAATACAATTGCGTTTATTATACCAAGGACGTTTCGAAAAATTAGTGTTCAAAATAAATTAAACAAATATTTCCATCTCAGAGTAGATGAAGAAATAGCAACATCTCCATGTAGTTTTCAACCACCAATGATGGTTAAATGTTGTTTTCAAATATGGGAGAAAAAAACAAATGAGAGAGAAACAATCAAATTATCAACTACACATGAAGATTGGACATTTCTACCTTTTGGCCCGAAAGATGATAAAGAACAGCCTACTCCTCCAAATGGAGCTGATTTTGCTATTAGAGCGTATGGAGGTAAATGTGGTGAAATAAAATTAAATAATTTACATTTATTGCGTCCTAAAAGCTGGCATTGGATTAAATGTAACATAAACAAAGAATTATTAATAGATAGATTTATTCATTTAGATTATTCAAATAGTTTTAATACTGCAAGACAAAACTCTATAGGAAAAGGTGAATTGGTTTCATTATATTGCGTTTTCATCGATACAAAATTGTAATAACATTTTCCAGAAGTCATTCAATATCTTTTACAAACTTTTTATAAATTTTATAATTTATATAAATTATTTTAATTGTATTATTGTTCCCAAATTTTGCGAAATGAATGTGATTTTGGTATTAATGCTGCATCAGAATTACTGGTAACAGATTTATAAGAATAATTTATTTTATTATTTGTTAATGTATTATTTGTTATCATGTTTGTTACATTATTTTGTAAATAATAAGTAGAATTAATAGTTTCAGAAACTTTAATAAAATAATCCGATTTAATTTCGCTTTCTTTTTTATAATTATAAATATCAATTACTTTTTTAACAATTTCACTTCTCTCTACATCACTAACATTAAACTCTACAAGTTTTATCTTTTCATTACTATTTGACAAATTATAGTTATAATATATTTTTAATTTGTTAATCAAATCTGATAAACCGTTTGCCATCATTTTATCAGACTGTTTCAAATCACCAGTAATAGCAATCCTGCTATTTTCACCAATTCTTGTTGTAAGCATCATCATTTGATTAGGCGAACTATTTTGCATTTCATCTGCTATAATAAAAGCATTCTTGAACGTTCTCCCCCGCATATATGCTAATGGTGATATTTCGATAATATTATTGTATATCATATTGTCTATTTCTGTTTTGGAATAATGTTCCATAAATATATCCATAATTGGTCTTGTCCAAGGATCCATTTTTTTTACTATATTTCCAGGTAAAAAACCAATATCTTCTTCTACTGGTACTACAGGCCTGGTAATTACTATTTTATTAAATTGTCCTGATTTTAGCATTTGTATTGCTTTTATACAAGCAAACATTGTTTTACCAGTGCCTGCTGGTCCGACTGCAACAATAATAGCGTTATTGTTATCATCAAGATAATCACTATATATTTTTTGATTTTTCCCTCTTGGACGACTTATTATATTTATATTGCCGATTTTATCTTTTTTCATATATAAATTCATACATTTACATCTATTTAGTGTGAAAGGATTAGAGCTTGTATTCAAAAAATGAAAACCAATAAAAAACAATAGAGGTACTCCAAAAATATACATTTATATTATTACATTATTTATATTTAAATCTTTAATTTAAATAATAATTATGAGTTTCAAAACCAAAAAAACATTTATTGAAAGAAAAACAGAATCATTCAATATTATGAATAGATATCCAGACAGAATACCTATTATATGTGAAAAAAATGCGAAATGTAAAAATGCACATGAAATTGATAAAATAAAATATTTAGTTCCCAATGATTTAACGGTTGGCCATTTTATGTATGTTATAAGAAAAAGAATTAAATTAAACCCTGATCAGGGTATTTTTCTTTTTATAAACAACAGTATTCCATCTACAACAATTTTATTAAGTTTTTTATATTCTATTTACAAAGAGGATGATGGATTCTTATATATAACATATTCTACTGAAAATACATTTGGTTAATTTGTTATTTTTTTAGATTCCGAATTCTGGAATACTATAATGCTCCCCATTTTTAACATATTTTGCTATAATTTTAGGATCAATCTTATTGATAATAATGTCTTCAGCCTGATAAACATTATTATTATTATCAATATAATAAATAATACCTTGAATATCTTTTGCGATAACCTCTATTTTTTGTGTTGTAGGTTTATTATCATTTTGACTGTCCATAATACCATGAGGTGTTCCCTTCATGTGCGTGCCACAATATTCACTTCCGTCTTTTTTTCGTCGCGTACATTGTTCATTTGTTGCTCTTTTTGCACAACATCTGTCAAAGAAAGGAACTACATTTTTTACACGTTTTCTTTTTTGGAAATCTTCTTTTGTAAAACAAAGCCTATCATAATCATAAATATATTGAATTAATTGATTTACATGTTCATTTTTTGTGATTCCCATTTGTGTAGCTTTTTCCTTTATACTCTCTTTAAATCCAAAGACATAGTTTTCTGCTTTCTTGTTTAAACGTCTTTCCATATTGGCTTTATATTACATTATAGTTATATCTTTAGTTCAATTTTTTTATAATGTAATAAAACAACTTAAAACCAACTCAAAATGTAGGTGGATCATCAGGTAAAATAAAAAAAGATATTATTAGAAAAGCATAAAAAAAGTAATAAACATCATATACATCAGAACTAACACCGTAAAAACTGAATATTTGGTTTAATGAGTAATAAATAATAAATAAGACAAATAATAAAGTTATTTTTCCACCAATTGATGCCATATATAATTATTTTAGAATAAAAATAAAATAATTATATGAATTACTCTACATTACTGAAAAATGGACGTTATTGTTATATTTTTCATAAACATTATTTACATAATGAAAACTTAGAGGATACTGTTGTTCATAATTTTTACATACATACATTGGTGTATTTTTTAATTTTGTTCCATCATCCAATTCAATGTCTTCTAAAATAACACTATCATAAGTATCAGTCCATTTACTATCATGATCTGATATTCTCATTGTTAATTTTTCATAATTTGTATCTAATTTATTGTCTAACAATCTTTCTTTTTTTATTTGTGATTCATCAATATCATCAGAAACAAAATTCATTTTCTTTTGTAGCTTACCTAAAAAGATAGCAAATCGTACAACGCCTCCTTTTTGTAGAGCATTATTATAATCTGTAAAGTAATAATATTGACCTAATATTGAGTTACTATCTTGTTTTGATACGCCAAAAATATAAGTAAAATTGAGTGATTTAGTATTCGTTCCTACAAAGGCCACATAAGGTGACTCATATTGGTCGCTATTTTCATCTTGTAAAACACAGAAAGCATATTTGTTTATACACGTTGTTTTTATAAAAAAATTCGTAACGTCTTCTGAAATATTTATATCACACATTTTCTTTGAATTTAATATTTCATCAATTAAACAAAAAAAGTATCTTTCGTTTCTATATGTGGGATCCATTTTTAAATCCATATCTGTTAAATCAAAAAATAAGTATATTTTGTTTTCAAACATATAAAAACCTTTATAACTATTTATAAAATTATGATTTTCACCATCGAAATTTAAATGTCCTATTATTAATAAAGATGATAATAGTGAATTGAAATTAGTAACTAATTCATCGACTTTTATAGAAGTTGTAGGATCTGTAATAGGCAAATGTGGAAAATTTAAATTAGAATAAAACCCGGTATTTTTTTGTAATAAGTATTCAATAAAGGGTGATTTTTTCTCATTAATAACGCGATATGCGCATACATTTATTTGTCTTATTCCTTCATCTATTGTTTTATCTAATCCTGTTATTAAATTTGTTAATCCCAAAAACTGGTATTTATTTGGCTCTACTGGAAAATAATTGTCTATTTCCTCTTCAAAATTATTTGCAATATTCATATTATAATTGTAATATGAATATTTTTTTATATATCTTTTTTTATATATCTTTTTATATCTTTTTATATAAAAGTTTATTTGTCTATTTTTCTTCTAATTGTTTCTTTTATTTGTTCCTCGCGATTATCTAAAAGATGTTTCGTTAATTCTTCTGCTAATTTCGGCTCATTTTTATAATAATTTTGTAATGAAGCTAAAAGCGTTTTTCCATTTATAGGTTTTTTTACTTTATTTTTTTTATATATAAGAGCTCCACCGTTTATATCAAAACAATCGATTTCGTTGGTTTTCATAACAGTTACAAGACTTTCTGTTAATGATTTTTTCTTATTTGTTTTTTCTTTAATAGTTGCTTTTAATTCACTTATTTCTGAATCAATTTTAATCCATTCTTTTATATTATTTACCAATTGTTCCTTTGTTTCCATATGCATTAAATATAATATTATTTTTATATTATTTTGAAATTTGTATAATTTATTTTTACTATAATGTATTTACATAAGTGATAAGTTGTAATGTCTTTTACAAAAACTATTACATATTGATTTTAATCCACAAGGGTTTCCTTTATTTACTCCGCATTTAATAATTTGAATACAATATTCATTTTTTTCTACAGGTTCATCTGTTACATCAATTACTTTTATTACTTCATTTACTGAATCACTCGTTAAATCAATTATATCAATTTCTTCATTATCACTATCAATATCATTGTTATTTTGTAATTTACTCTCTTTTAGTTTTTGTTTGGCTTCTTTTTTTGCTTGTTTAAGTGCTTTTCTTAAATCATCCTTCACCTTCTTTGCCTCTTCCTTTAATTTCTTTTTAGCTTCATTTTTTTCATTTTTATCCTTTAGTTTAAAAAAGAGTTTGTTTGCATTGGATTGTTCATTTGTATGAGTATAACAATAATAATTAATTTCATCTAAACTTGCAACATTTGTTTTATATAAATACCCATGCTTATTGCAACAAATTTGCTTTTTATTAGTGTCATTTTCAATTGATTCTGGATTGTAATTTGGATTTACACACAAAAACGAACAATTCCCTATCTTATTATTATATTTACACATTTCATCATTTTTGTATTCATCTACATGATTTACATTGTGCGTTTTTTTTACACCTGGAATGTTTTCATAAAATGGAAGCAATTCATTTTGAATTTTTCTACAATATGGACAACGTATTTGGTGTTTTTTTAACTGTCCTTGTGACGTTTCCATTGTGTTAAATTTTAATTTATGATTTACTATGTCATTATAAAGCGGTAGATAATTAAACTTGTGTCCGCATTGTAATTTTACAAAATTATCTGTTAAAGGCACTTTACTAATTAAACAAACATTGTCACTCAATTTTAAATCCTCTTCATCTAACGATTTATATAATTCTGAAAAAAAATCTATATTTCCTTCTATTTTATATTGTTTCATAATAATATAAAATTATGTAATATCTTTATATTTATTATATTTAATACATATATCATGCCTCCTCCAGACGTATGGGGACCACCGATATGGACATTATTTCATGTATTAGCAGAGAAAATAAAAGAGGAATATTTTAACATAACGCTACCTCCGCTTATAGGTTTTATTAAAAAAATTTGCGCTTTTTTGCCTTGTCCAGATTGTGCTCAACACGCAAGTCAATTTTTAGCAAAGTTGCCACCACAAGAAATATCAACTAAAGAAAAATTTATAACAACTTTGTATTTATTCCACAACATGGTTAATGTAAGAAAAAAAAAAGAATTATATAACTATTCTAACATAGCTAAATATAAGTATATTCCTATTCCAATAGCTTTTAACAATTTTATAAGAGTTTATAACACAAAAGGCAATATGAAATTATTAACAGAATCATTTCGTAGGCAACTAATTATTAAAGAATTCAAAACCTGGCTAATAAATAATTTAAAATATTTTCAAATGTAATACATAGTTGATTTGTATTCGTTGTTTAAATTGCTCCAATTAATTCCCCATTTTTATAAACATTGCATTTAAATGTTTGTTCTGATGGCATAGAACATACTTCTTTATTATTTTGTGTTTCATTAAAAAACAAATATTGACTTGACCCACCGGCATACATAAGAACTATTATTAATACAGCTGAAAACATCCCTAATAAAATATTTAAAAACATATCACCAAATTCTATTTTACATTTTTTATATGTTTTTATGAATATATCAATGAAAAAATATGCTAACATACCACCAACCAACCAAAAATTAATACTTCCATTAGAAAACATTGGATATAAAAGATACATTAATGTAAAGGCAAACACAAACGCACTAAATGTTGGGTTACCATATTTGCTATACTGTACTGAAGTACAAATTGTCCCATCATTTAAGGATGGCTTAGCTCCGCCAATTTTATAAGCATAGTTCCTTACTAAACAGACTGCCATAAGATATCCTAAATAAATAAATCCTTTAAAATTTTGAAATAATAATGACATAGAAGTTACAGATAATGCAAGTAAAACCGGCGAATAAAATGATAAAAATACAACAATATTAAATGGTTGGAATAACATTAATGGAGTTTTAATATTATTGTATCCTCCATTTCCGCTTGATTTGTGAATTGAGTCTGAACTATGTGATGATTGTTGGGTAACTGATGAAATTTGTGAAGAAGTAGAAGTACTCATATATAATAATAACTTATAATATTTTATTATTATATTAAATTACCCGTTAAATATTCAATCTTCAAATATTAATTCAAACACTTCTTGAATAGTATTTACCGGTTGAAAAGTTATTCCATCAACTATGGATGTATCTTTATACTTTTCCATAAAAGTATTATAATCTTTTGTATTTTCTACTGGAAATAAAAACTTTTTGATGCCTGCTTTAATTCCTCCTAATATTTTAAGATCTAACCCCCCGATTTCTGTAACAAAGCCATCCAAACTTATTTCTCCTGTTATAGCAATATCATTTTTAATTTTTTTCCCATTGAATAAACTATATAGAGTAGTTGTTATCGCTGTTCCAGCACTTGGACCGTCTTTTGGTACTGAACCTTCTGGACAATGAATATGAACACCGTTAGAACTGTGTTTTTGCTCATCAACAATTTGATTTCTTCTCTCTATTGGTGTTAAATTCCATGCCAATGTTAAAGCAACATTCATAGATTCTTTCATAACATCGCCTTGTAATCCTGTTAAATGAAGAGTCAAAAATTTCTCACTTGGTCTCCATTTGGATTGAATTTGTATAATACCTCCTTTTCCAAGAGAATTTGCCCAAAGCCCGTTTATCACTCCAACTATACTTTTTGGGTGTATTTTTTTATTTTTAATTTCGGGCTTATCTTTAAAATATTTTGTTTTAATTTCTTCACATGTAAGAATTATTGGAAACTCAACATCCTTATTGCTATTTTTTAACACTTCTAAATTTATTTCACCAACTATTTCAAATAAAATCTCCTTTAATTTTCTAACTCCAGACTCACATGTATATTCCTCTATGATAAACGATAATACATCATCATTAAATTGTATCATTTCTTCAAGACCCATTTTTTTATACACTTCTGGTAAAATATGAGTTTTTGAAATTACTAATTTGTCTTCCAAAGATAAATTGTTAAACTTTATTCTATGAACACGGTCTAAAAGTATTTTATCTATTGCATCAACATCATTATATGATAATATAAATAATGCTTTCGATAAATCTAAGTCAATCCCGGTAAAATATTTATCTTGAAAACAATCATTTTGTGTAGAATCCAACAAATGAGTCAAAATACCAACAATCTCTTTACCATGTTCAGTGCGACTTATTTTATCTACCTCATCTATGAAAATAATAGGATTCATACATTTTTTATCCATTAAAATCTGAACTATAGACCCCCAAGTGGAACCAACATATGTATAATTATGACCATGCAATGAACTTCCATTTGAATCGCCTCCCATTTGAATCATCGAAAAAGGTCTGCTATTTCCTTTATCATCTTTCAAGCATTCGGATAATCCTCTTTTAGCCAATGAAGTTTTACCAACACCTGGCGGACCCTCAAATCCGAAACAGTAACCATCTTGTTCGCCATTAATCCATTGGCCAATTATTCTTTCAATTTGTTTTTTTGCTTTGTCATGACCATAAACAGCTTTATCTAATGTTTCCTTAACATTATCCATATAATGGATTATATTAGCCAAATTATCATTAATATTATGTATATCTTTATGAATATTATTTGATTTAGGACTTGTTACAATTGTATTTTTAAATATACTTGTTAATTTTTGTATAATATCTTTATTTTCTTCATTACATTTATCTAAAAAAGTATTCACATCTATTTTCAACTCTGATTTTTTCTTATTAGAATATTTTATTTTTAAATGATCCAATGAATTGAGAGTTAGTAAATCATTTATTTTTATAATATTGTTTATAACTTTATTTTTATCACAATCTATTATTACTTTTTTTAAAAAAACTATGTTATTTGTTTCATTTACACCTAATTTTTCTGTAATGTTTTTCATATATTTTAATATTTCTATGCTTGTATATTTTTCTTTCATTTGAATACTATTCAAAAATTCTTCATTTTTATGATTTTTACAGATATCTTTGAAATAATATTTTATCTTATCCATTAAATTTAATATTGGTTCGCGTTTGTATATACTAAAAGGTATTTTTAGTAATCCATCTAAATATTGTCTTGCTTTTGATCCAGAGTCTTCTGATTTAGCCTTTATTTCTTTTAATTTCATCATTGCTTTTTCTTTTACGCTATCATCTGCTTTTAACAGACAAATTTGTTGTTCTATTGGTATTTTATTTATTTCAAAATTAGATAATTCATTCGTATATTGAATTGTTTTTTTCATCGCATTTTTAAAGTATTGTTTTATTACCCAAGGAAAACTGTCAAACAATATTGTTTGTTCTTGGCTATCTATATTGCCATTTGTTTCATTAGAAAGAATATCATATAATAAATAAGCTAAATATTGATTCTCATAATTATCTGAATTTATTAAAAGCTGGATCAATGTTATTCGTTTTGAATAAATATCATCAAGTATAAATTCCTTTACAATTTGAGCTATAGGCTTTTGTTTTATAATGTTTATTTGATTAGCATATCCAGCAAATTTATTATAAATATCATCGCTACTGTGTATTAAATAATCTTTTAAAGATAAAGATAACATATATTTGTTAAAGATATCATTATTGATATTTACTTCTTTATTGGGCTTTTTATTTATTTCTTTTTGTTTATCCAAAATATATTTATTATTTAAAAAATCAATTAAAACATCATCTAATATTCCATAAATTAATAAACTTTTATTAGATGCGTTACTCGTAACAAAAACTTTAATACCATATACTTTCATATGAAACTGCTTAAAGATTGTTAAAACATCAAAACAATCCAAATTTTTTAATTTCTCGTCTAATTTAAAATTTTCAGAATTTTTTTTATTTTTTTCATCTTTTTTATTTACTAATTTGTAACTTGTAGGGTGAAAATATTTTTTCAATAAATCCAATTTTAACTGTTCTTCTATAGTATTGGCCAACTTTATATTACAACCAAAACAAATTTGTAACAAATCATCTAAACTATCGGTGCCATGATTTTTAAACATAACAGATAATTCATTGTTTATTATTTGTAAATGGTTTATAATGACTTCATTATTAGATACAAAATATTCTTCTGAGACTTGTTTAATTTTTATATTAATTTCTGTAAGTCTTTCAATACATAAATTGACATCAGTTACACCTAAAATGTCAAGATTTTTATTTTTTTGAACATGAAGTATTGTTTTTTGTATAACATCTTTGAAAAACTCCATTTTTTTTTCCACTAAATGTAAATAGTTTGGATCTATATTTATATTTTTTGGTATTTCTTTTTTATTATTTTTATTTTCACTTTTATCACTCATCTCTATTATATACGAATTTAATTATTTTACCATAGTATTTACTACATCTTTCTAAAAATAACATATTTATAACATTTATATAACCTATTCACGAAACAATTTTTTATATATTGATTATTTACACTGTTTATATAATTTATATAATTTATATAAAAACCCGCGTAATCTTATTTAGATTATTTTTTAAATATATATTTATTTTATTACATTATATAAATGTCAAAAATTGCAGACGATCTACATTTAAAAACATTCCTTAAAGGAATTGAAGCAGCTGTTGTTATAATCGTCGCGGTTATGCTTTACGATTTCTTAAAAGAAGAGGAAATTACTCATATAAAAAATTTAAATATTGATGTGAAATATCATAAATTAATTACTAAACTATTACATTTTTTTACAATATTTATTGCGGAAATTATAGTTGTGTATTTATTGATGTTTATTTTTAAAATAGACTTTTAATTTGTAACCATATATGATATGAGTATCCATGTGAATTATTTATATATTATGGTTTCGTATTAAAAAGATTATGTATAATATATATAACATGGGGATTCCAAGCTATTTTTCATATATTGTTAAAAATCATCCTGAAATAATTAAAAAACTACAATGTACTACAATACAAATAAATAATCTTTATTTGGATTGTAACTCTATTATTTATGACGCAGTACATAACATAGATTTCAAAAATATAGTTGATTCAGACGTGAATACGATTATAAAATCAGTATGTTTAAAAATTGATGAATATATTCATCTACTTAAACCGGATAAGAGTGTTTTTATTGCTTTTGACGGGGTTGCACCTGTTGCGAAATTGCAACAACAACGAGAACGTCGTTATAAGTCTTTATATCAAAACACGATAATGAAGTCGTTAAAATCAGATCATACTGATGCATGGAATACTACAGCTATAACACCTGGAACAAAATTTATGGAGCAATTAAATAAAAAAATAAACAATTACTATAAAAATCCTATTGATTATAATGTTGAAACTATTATTTTATCATCGAGTGAATATCATGGTGAAGGAGAACATAAGTTATTTCAGTATATTCGTGATAACCCAGATAAACATTCTAATGAAACCACTGTTATTTATGGGTTAGATGCAGACCTTATTATGTTATCCATAAATCATCTTCCTATTTCGAGCAATATTTTTTTATTTAGAGAGACCCCACATTTTATACAAACAATAAATAACGAATTAGAACCCAACGCTACATATTTATTAGATATACCAGAATTGGCTAAAATTATTACATTAAATATGAATAATGGTGTAGAATTAACATCAGAACAGCAAAAAAATAGAATTTATGATTATATTTTTATTTGTTTCTTTTTGGGAAATGATTTTATGCCTCATTTTCCGTCAGTAAATATTCGAACCGGAGGTGTTGATAAAATGATTAACGCCTACAAAGGAACAATTGGGAACTTAGATGAAAATTTAACAGATGGCAAAAAAATTTATTGGAAAAACGTAAGAAAATTGATCCAATATTTGGCTGATATTGAGGACGACAATTTTAAACAAGAAACAAAAAATCG
>Ga0214921_10008383_pt1 | contig 13415 bp, 12 predicted proteins | sample LL1505_MetaG_FD_177992 | JGI IMG/M metagenome (GOLD analysis project Ga0214921, IMG submission 177992) | Freshwater microbial communities from Lake Lanier, Atlanta, Georgia, United States - LL-1505 | ecosystem: Environmental > Aquatic > Freshwater > Lake | place: USA: Georgia | collected... | reverse complement strand
TTTACTCATATTGCTACTTTCACGTACGACTTGCATGTCTTAGGCACGCCGCCAGCGTTCATTCTGAGCCAGAATCAAACTCTCTAATTCAAAGAAATCTACTGCGTAAGCACATCCCTTTCGGGACGTGCACAAAATTTAATATTTGCCCATCACTTGCGAATGCATTCTAAGTCAGACTCTTCAAGAGAGTCACTTCTACTTAGCTGCACTCAGAGTTTAGTTCTTGCATGAACTATGTTCTCTCAATTTTAGGTTGTTAAGACCTAAAATTCTAAACAGCTTCTACCCATAACCTAGTTGTCTTACTGCCTTTTTGCCGTTTCTTTCGTCGCGGCAGGGTCAGGAGTTTTAATCATTTGCCGCTTTACGTCAAGAGACTATCTTAACTTTTTTAGCAGCGTTCCGACTATCTTCGAAACCCACCCTTCTACCGAAGGGCGCTGTCTGTTCGGTCTTTACAAGCACCGTTCTTTCAGCGGACGGGGATAGTAGTCCGGGACGCTCGGAGATGTCAACGATTGGTAGGAAAAATGTCTCACGTTTGTAACGATTTAATTTCGGTAATGTTCGAGGCGAGCTCTTGATTAGGGGTGAATTAGATGAATCTGCACCTCGCAGCCCCCCGCTTTCTCCCCCCCCTTGGTCCGGCTCGACAACCTCCTCACTCTCCCTACGAAGAAGCTCGGCAGGTCGAGATTACTACACCCCTCTGCTCGCATCGGGTGTATAGTGAAGTTGCGTTTACGTAAGGAGTTTTATGCCATCGTTCGATATCGTTTCAGAGGTGAACATTCAGGAAGTAAAGAATGCGGTCGACCAGACTCAGCGGGAGATCGCGCAGCGTTATGATTTCAAAGACTCGAACGCCACCATCGAACTGAAAGAGAAAGAGGGGGTCATTGCGCTCCACGGCCCCGACAAGCTTCGAATTGCTGCTATGGAAGAGATCCTTCGGCAAAAGCTCTCGAAGCGAGGCATTAGCCAGAAGGCAGTGACCTTTGAGGAGCCCCAGGCTGCCGGCGGCGACACACTCCGCCAAACGGTGACCATTAAGCAGGCGCTCAACGACGAGGAAAAGAAGAGGATCAACAAGCTCATCAAGGAGACCAAACTGAAGGTTACCTCACAGATCCAGGGAGATCAGGTTCGGGTGACCGGCAAGAAGAGGGACGATCTTCAGACAGCGATCGTAACGCTGCGGACCTCTATTACGGACATTGAGCTTCAGTTCACTAACTTCAGAGAGTAGCCCCTCTCATTCGCTGCTTCCAGTAGAGGTCACATAGGAGATGTGGATTCAAGGCTCAACCCTCAGCATCTCGCAGCGGTCCCTTCTACCGGAGATCCCTCTTTCTCCTCGGCAGGCGCGAGCGCACGTGCTGGCCAATCAGCTCATTCAAAGCTACGCCTCTCGAACGTGCGCGCAGGAGGCCCTTTCGTTCATTGATGAGTTCGCGCCAAACCGCTCTGTGCTCGAGGGTGAGAGCATCTCCATTCCGATTCGATCATCAACCCTGACCTCCCTAGGGATCCCGGCGGGGTTCGGGGTCAAGGGCGGAGCCGCCCGCGAGGCTCTGATCGAAGGTCTCTCCTTACGCCCACCCCAGCATCCACGAGATATCGACCTTATTCGGAGGGGGTTCCATCGCACCCCTGCGGATGATGTCGTGGCGAAGGCTCTTATGAAGCGGGATTTCGAGCTTGGCGCGAGGGTCGAGCTGATTAGGGATCTCGGTGCCTATCTTCGGTCTCGAGACCTCAGTATTAATGAGGTAGTAGCGATCGACGCCACTGTGTACACCTCTCTCCTCTGCGCGCTGGATACGATCGGTCACATTCTTCGTCCCTCTCGGTACCGAAGCGGCACCCTTCACAAACCTCCGAGCCTTCTCGGCACGTCGCTGCTCAAGATGGCTCGATTATATGCGGAGGGGAACGTCCGCGGGGAGAGCTGGTCTATGATGGGGATCCCCGAGGAGGTCTCATTTTCAGAGTTTGACCTCGCGATGCACCTCAACAAGGCGTTTCAACGAGGAGAGCTAGTGGCTGACAAATTCCTACAAACCTTGGAGGTTCTGTCGCTCCTTCCCGCAACCGAGCATCGCGTGAACTATGCGCTCCTGGAGCTTGAACACCTCCGGCATGGTGAAAGGGGGCTCTTTCGAGACGTTCCCGCGGAGCGCTGGGGACTGGTATTGAAGGACAAGAAACCTGAACACCGCTGAGAGGACCGAGCTTATACGAAGAGCGCTCCCATGTTTACGAGGCCAGTTGAGCTCAGGGACCCAAGGGGGGAGAGCGACGACTCGTGTTTTCTACTCTCTCGCTCGCGCTCTCATGAAGAGATACGTCAATGACACCGCGAACGCGAAGCAAACTGCCGCTATGCCGATATCCTTGAGAAAGATCACGATCTGACTCACAACCAGTACACCGCCTACAAGGATGAGGTCCACGCGTCGGTTCGGATGAACCGAGAGCAGAAGAGGAAGAGCCCCCAGGGCGAGATCATAGAAGTTTACCGCTGGAGCGAACAACACGAGGAGTGGTCCGACACACGGAACAAGAGCCGCGTCACTCCTTGAGAGTCCCTTTCGAGAGAGGATCCCTAGAATACACGGCACCATGAGCAAGGAGAGTAGCGCTGCCACCTCCCACACACCCGTTTGAGCCCCGCCCCCGTGCGTTATCCATCCCCACACCACATACAAAAATGGGACGACGCCCGTCATCTGAGGAGCGTTCGTGACGAGATCGATCTGCGCAAACGTTCGGACAAATGAATACCAAGGGGATAGCCACTGTGTGCCTGCCACCGACGCTCCAAGCGCCCACAAAGACGAGCTGGCACCGACCCATGTGCCGATAGCGCACCATCGCCGCTGCAACAGGAGCACCGCACCGACAGCACACGAGAAATGCGGCTTATACATCCACAAACCCGCGACGATACCAAGCGCAACCTCCGACCAACGGTCTCTCTTTCGATCAAGGTAGAGGAGCGCCGAGTAGAGCAGTACGCTCAACCCGACTATCTGCCCGCCAAGAACACCAAGGAAAAGGGGCGCAAAAAGAAGGGCTATCACGATCGTTTCCCATGTAAGCCCACGCAGGCCAGATGAAACGCGAGTTACCAAAGCGCATGCACCCACGACACATAGGAACATGACAACGGTCCATACGATTCGAGCATTCGTGGCCGAAAGGAGCGCGAGTGGCTCAACCCAGCGAGCAAGGAAGGCGGGATACGCGATCGGCAGAACGGAACCTTGGAGCGAGGGCCATATCGCGTTCTGAACCTCTCGCTGTGTTTCAAGATCGTAGAGCTTCGCCCCCTCTCCCTGATGAGCAAGGGTCGCCATCGTATAGAACGCGGGAAAATCACCGCGAACTATCGCCGCCGAAGGGGGCTGTTCTGTTGAGAGCGCCCCGATGATCGCCACGACAAGACCGATTGCCGAAGCTATGAGGAAACGATGTAAACGGGCAGGAAGAACGTTCATGTAAAGCTTAACCCCGTGCGGCATTTGGCACCGCACCTCGCAAACAGTGGGCAAACCCTCGCAACTATTGCCCCTTTTCTCACTACCCGGTTCTACTACTCCCATCGGGATCGTGGTAGCCTTCCTGAGGCTATAGCTTGAAGACACTCACGTGACCTCGACCTCTACACCCCTTCGGTTCACAACGCTCCGGTCCACACACCCTACCCTCACCTACCGAGGATATACGCTGGTGCGCCAGGGAGACACCCTTCAAGCGACCTTCAAGATAGATCTAGCGCCTTCGATCGAATTTCGACCTACCCTTTCTTTTCCGGCCCCCGAGGCCGACGAAGCACGCCTAGAGCCCTTCCTCTTCCACCTGGGGATGGTTGAGACCATCAGCTACTGGAAAGCGGCATGCCCTCCTAAGGTCATTATCGAAGGGTACCGTTTGACCGAAGAGGGGCGCGAGTGGTGGCACGACCTTTTTATTCACGGACTCGGAGAGTTTTACTTCGTCAACGAGATCGATCCGAGTCAGGAGCGACTTCTCTGCATTGAATCTTCGGGGGACCGGCCACTTCCTCGATTCAACCCAGGCACCTCTACCGAGAAGCACGGCGAGCTTGTCCTCGCAGCCGGAGGCAAGGACTCCTCGCTCGCGCTGGAGATGCTTAAGAGATTTAATCCGAACGTTCATCGAGAAACGCTCATCCTGAACCCTTCGCGTTCAGCGAGTGAAAGCGTCGCAATCGCTGGCTACGCTAAGCCACTGATCGTTCGGAGAACTATCGATAGGCAGCTCCTTGAGCTCAACGCGCAGGGGTATCTGAATGGCCACACCCCGTTCTCAGCGTACCTCGCCTTCCTCGGCACGATGATGGCCGAGATCCGATCGCTCGGATCCGTCATCGTCTCAAACGAGCGAAGCGCGAGCGAGGAGAACACGGTCTTTCACGGATTAGCGATCAATCATCAATACTCCAAGGGCATCCGTTTCGAGCGACGATTCCGAGCCTATGCAGCGGAGCACTTTCCTGGATGCGCCTCGTACTACAGCATCATTCGTCCGCTCTACGATCTTCAGGTTAGCGGTCTCTTTGCTCGACTCGCGCCCAACCACCTGCGCTCCTTTCGAAGTTGCAACGTCGGTCAGCGAGAGGACCGATGGTGTGGACGATGTCCAAAGTGCGCGTTCGTATGCCTGACGATCGCTCCATTCCTCTCTCCAGATCATCGAGCCTCGATCTTCGGCAGAGATCTCTTTGAGGTGCCTGAGATCCTCTCGGCTATTGAGGAGCTGACTGGCGTACGAGATCACAAGCCACTTGAATGCGTAGGAACGCTGGGCGAATCGCGGGACGCGCTCGTGTTGACGCTCGCACGATACGAAAAGGAAGGCATTTCGGCGCCAGCTGGATTAAAGGATATCGCGACCAAGCTGCAAACCCAGGAAACCTTACCTACGCTGGAGAACGCGCAAGAGACCCTCATCGCGTGGAACGACGATCATGAACTCCCCAAAGACTATGCGTATACGTTACACTCCCTTCTCAAGGAGCTGGCATGAACAACCCGGAGCTACGCGGAGACTCGTTTCTAATCGTTGGCTTCGGTCGAGAGGGACGGAGCGTACTTGAGTACCTCCAAGGTCGTTATCCGAACGTGCGCATAGGGATCGCGGATCAGAACCTTACAAATGAAAGCCTCGAAGCCCCACAAGGCGTAGAGTGCTTCTCGGGAGCGAACTACCTCGCCTCAGCCCATACATTCGAGACGATCATCCGCTCTCCTGGTGTAAATATGAGAGCGATCAAACCGTTTCTGAAGGAGGAGTCTCATCTTACGTCAGCAACCAACATCTTCTTCGCGGAGTGTCCGGGTCGGATCGTTGGCATCACCGGCACGAAGGGTAAGAGCACAACCTCTTCCCTCACAGCCTCAATTCTGAGCGAGATCTTTCCCGATGTGCGCTTGGTGGGAAATATCGGCACCCCGATGCTCAACCATCTAGCCGGAGCGACCACGGAAACAGTTTTCGTCATCGAGCTCTCAAGCTATCAACTGGAGGACCTGCGCAGGAGCCCCCACGTAGCGATTCTCCTGAACATCGTGCCAGAGCACCTGGACTACCACGGCGGATTCGAACCCTACAGCGCTGCAAAAGCGAATATCGGTCGCCACCAACGCGCGACCGATGTTCTGATCACAAACGAAACAAATGAGCTTCTCAAGAAGCTCACCCACGGCTTCGCGGGCGCCCGTTACTATTTCAGTGAGCAGCATAACGACTCAGCCATCACCCGGGTTGAGAGAGATACTATCTTCATTACAAAGGATGGAGAGAGCGCTCCTTTGGTACGCACCGATGAACTTCCCGTCATCGGTCCCGGAAATCTTCAGAACGCCCTCGCCGCCATCACGTGCGCGGTAGCGCTCGGCGGGTCGATTCCTCAAATTCAACAGGGACTCCAGCGCTTCAGACCACTGGAGCATAGGCTTGAATTTGTCGCGACACGTCACGATATCTCCTTCTACAACGATTCTTTGGCGACTATTCCTGAAGCGCTCGCCCACGCACTGGTAGCGCTCGGCGACAAAGTTGAGACGATTATCGCAGGTGGTTTTGATCGGGGCGTTGATATGGGGCCAGTTGGACCGGCGTTGGCGGCTTCGAATGTGAGGAATCTTATCCTCTTTCCAACAACGGGAGAAAAGATCTGGGAAGCAGCGCGTACAGCCGCACCTCACCGCACGTATAATCGAGTCGACGTGCACTTGATGAATGAGGCGGTCCAGGCGGCGTATGATCTCACGAATGCTGGAAAGATCTGTGTTATGTCACCCGCGTCTTCAAGCTTCTCAGTCTTCAAGGATTATCGCGATCGCGGGGAGCAGTTTAGAGAGGCGGTAAAGCGACTGTCGCCCTCTTCAAAGATGTAAGTAGGGATGGCGTTAGGCCCTCAGCGCTTCTCGTTGAGGTCTCCGTCCACCAAGAAGAGAGACCAATCCCCGCACAGCATCGCGATTGTGCGCAGCGTGAACAGACTCTGAAACCCGGGCGGCCAGTCCCGTTGAAACGAGGAACGGCAGGCTCATTCTTCCTATTTCACTCGTCATAGCCGCGGAGGTTAGTCGGGCGAATCCCCGCACATCGCGAACTCTCGATTCACGTTCACGCTCGTAGAGATGAAGGGCGCGCGCTGGATCAAGATCGCTCAGTCCTCGCACAATACACTGCGCGGCCAATCGTCCCGTGATCAAGGCATGCGCCATCCCGAACCCCGCGCACGGATCGAAGGTTTCGCAGGCGTCACCGATCACGAAGGCACCGCGCAGATGTGCGCCTCGATAGAGGGTGTTAATGGCTCCGCAACTAATGGGTGGATAAACGGGCTCAAACGAAGCGCCTACCATGTCAGCGACCGCGTCCATTCTTACTCGGAGGGAATCTTCCTTGGAGAACGGTTGGATTAAGCCTCGTTCTCCAAGCGCCGAGACATTAACGAGGCCATTCGCGAGCGGAGTAAGATAGATCTCCCCTCCTCGAACCAAGACGGTGTGAACCTTAGAAACAAGCTCTCCGCTGGTTATCCTCCAAGCCGAACTCGTACCGAGGCGAGGATTTCGTGGCATCGGCACTACTCGTCCGAGCGACCTAAGGGTCGGCGAGGTCGCGCCATCCGCCACGATGAGGGTATCTCCGCAGAGGTGCCGTTCCCCCACCCGCACTTTGCATCTTCCTAGCTCCGCCTCCACGACGCTAGCCTTCACTCCCAAGATCACGTCGACCTCGGGAAATCGCGCGGCCGTGGAAAGAAGTCTACTATCGAGCTCCGTTCGGGAGACTCCAACAAGTCCCGCGCGATCTGGAATTTCAAGGGAGCGAGCGTTGTTTACAATTCGATAGCCCTCGAGGGGGCGGTGCTCACAGCAAAGCTCAACAAGGGAACATCCCAGCGCCGCCAGTTCGGCCTGCCCGCGCGCGGACAATCCCTCACCGCACGGTTTTCTTCGGGGAAAGTGCTCCTTATCTATCAGAGTTACCCGCACACCAGCACGAGCCAGCTCAATCGCAGCAATTGAGCCCGCAAGGGAGGCCCCAATAATAATAACCCGTCCTGCCTTATGCGTCGTCACGCTCATCGTCGTCGTAAAAGACCGCGGGGGAAAAACCTCCCCTTTCCTCCCATTACATCTCGATATCCCGAAATGCGAAAGAGATAGGACTCCTCCAAAGGGATCCGCCGAGCAAGAACGAGCCCGTTGAGAACCGTAAAGATACAAGAGGTCAACATTGCCCCTCCTACCAGGGGAAGGGTCGCTATCTCGACGATCACTACCAAGTAGTTGGGATGTCTGATAAAGCGATAGGGACCATGATAAACGAACGCGGGCACACACGGATCTGCTGTTACCACCGAGATATTCCAAAAGGCACCCAGCGTTCGAAGGGCCCAAAAACGGAGCATCTGAGCGCCAAGAAAGAGCCCAGCGGCGCCGCAATAAATCGCTGCGGGTAACGAAGATGGTACGCACGCGACCTCAACCAGCATAGCCACGTACCATGAGGCGTGTAGCGCGATCATCCAACGAACTCCCGAGGAGGTCTCCTTCTCAGAGAACCCGCGCCGCTTCATCCCCTTTTGATTACGTCGAGAAATCACGAGCTCGCCGAGGCGCTCAAGAACACAGTAGGCGAAGAGCACCCAGAACAACGTAGGCATTAACAACACTCGAAGAGATTAAGTTGGAGCGTTAAACCAGGTCCCACACCCAGCATCACCATCCGATCCCCCACCTCGTATTCCTTATCATCAAGGAAGCTCCTCAGTGCGAACAGGATCGAAGCGGAGGACATATTGCCGTGGTCTCGCAAGCTCTCCCAGCTCCAGCGCGTCTGCGCTCGAGAGACAGAGAGAGTTTCCTCAAGGCTCGTGAGTATCTTGGCTCCACCTGGGTGGAACAGCCACCAACGAATATCGGTGGAGTTTAGCCCGGCGTTGCTCAGGAACTTCTCGATCGCTCCCGGCGCAGCGGTAAGCAGCGCTTGAGGAATCTCGCGATCCAATCGGAGATGCGTTCCATCATCAAAGATGTCGTACCCCATCAGGTCACTCGTGTTCGGAATCAGGAAGGACCGAGAATCAACGATTCGAAGAGCTCCGCTTTCCGGAGAGACCACCACACACGCAGCTCCGTCTCCAAAGATCGCAGACCCAACGATGTTACCCGCCTGGAGGTCAGCGCCCTGATATACGAGGGAACAGAGCTCAACCGAAGCGAGGAGCGTCAGGCCCGACGTCGCGCAGAGATGCCTTCCGAGGGAGATACCGATCGCACCACCAGCGCACCCGTATTGAAATATTGGAAGTCTCAGTACCGTTTCACGGATTCCAAGATCGGAGACCACGGGTGCGTCGAGCGCCGGAATCGTGGGAACCGAGCAAGAGGTTGAGAGCAGCGCTCCAACCTCACGGGGAGAAACCTGAGCGGCCTCCATCGCCCTCGTAAGAACCTCCCGAAGAAGGCCTCCCCCCATCTCTTTAAAGATCTGCGCTCTCACAGCGGGGCCACTCAAAGCGAGGAGGTCGTCGATCGGAAGGGCGAAATTTCGATATTCGATCTTGGTTGAGTTCGCGAGCCGTTCGAAGAGCGCGCGCTCCTGTGCGGAATTGCTCAACCATGCCCCCGCCTTCTCCGTTATCTCTGAGGTCGAGTACCGGTAGGGAGGAAGCGCGGTGACTACAGAATGAATAAAAGCCATGAAGGGACGCCCCTACTATCGTTTAAGCGGCACCTTCGTTTCATACGATATGGCAACCACAGGATCGAGTTTAGCGATGAGGATTGACGGGTCCTCAATGTTGTACTCCGCCCATGTCACAGGTAACGTGCCGCTGATGAGGTAACTATCCTGCAACTTCGTAATAGATACGGGAAGAGCGACCTCCTTAGAAACATCTCTCATCGTCAGTATGCCGGTCAATGTTCCGGAACACCTCCCGGTCACGTCTATAAGGGAGGGTTTACATGTCTCCGAAAGACGACTTGAGGTGAATGACACAATGGGATAGGTATCTGCTGCCATGCACTCCTGAAGCTCCCCATCCCGACTATCCCAGTCGGTATCGAACGTTTTGACCTGGATCCTCAAATCGACAACGATCGAAAGAGGATCCTTTTTATCCCCCAAGATTACAGAACCATTTAGGTTTTTCGTGGTGCCGTTAATGGTATGCCATGTGGAATCTACAACGAAGGAAACTTTGGTGTTTGAATCGTCAAGCGGAGCCGGGAGTCCCCAGGTGTCTGCCTTCGCCAACCGTTGCGGCACAACGACCGCGAGAAAGAGGAACACAATCGAACGGAGAAGTGAGGTCTTCATGGCTATCCTTGAGGGGGCCGAAAGGAAGTTAGTCCCTTCACGATGCACCAGGAGCCCGAAAAGCGCCATAGGCCGATCTTCTCGGACGATGGGCGAGAGGTGGCTCTCTCCCTATCCCTCAAGTATCATACAAGTAAGCCCCCATTATGGTATGAAGAACCGAACACTCGCTCTAACATTCGGCGCTCTCTGTCATCTCTCGTTCTGCATGGCAGTTGGGATGATGGCCATCGCCCTCTTCGGTTCTATGCGGGTAAACTCCTGGTCGCTACCAGGGAGCTGTGCTCTTGCGATTGATCTTCTCCTGCTCATTCAATTCCCCCTCCTCCACTCTCTGATGCTCCGGCCCGCAGGGCGAGCTTTCTTAAGCCGTCTTTTTCCTGGAGAGCTTGGAAAGCATCTTGTTACAACCACCTTCGTGATCGCCGCGTCAACGCAACTGCTCCTCCTCTTTACGTTATGGACTCACATCGGCACGTTCGAATGGAGGCCGTCCCCTCCAATCCTTGCGGTATGGACGATAGTGTACGGTGCCGCGTGGATTATGCTCGCAGTCGCTATGACGAACGCAGGGCTTGGAACTCAGATGGGATTTCTTGGATGGACCTCCGTATATCGTGGGAAGGTCCCTGTCTACAGATCGTTCCCCCAGCAAGGGCTCTACAAGATATGCCGTCATCCAGTTTATTTCGCGATGGCGCTCGTATCGATTACCGGGCCGGTGTGGAACATCGACCATCTGATAATCGCAGTTGTCTTTGTAACGTACTGCATTCTCGGGCCCCGGGTGAAGGAGAGACGCCTGATCAAAACCTATGGCCTCGCTTTCGAAAATCACATGAAGCATATCCCGTTTTTTCCAACCCCACGGTCATGCTGGAGAGCCTTTATCGACCGCGCTCGAGTCTCCGCCTAGCCGCTGTCCAAAAGGGAAAGAAGCCGGCTTTCGCGAACGGAAAATAGGCCTCATCCCATCGGCGGCGGTGAAAAACTACCATGATCCCCTCGGTCGCCACCTTCGTGGCGAGATCGAGCACCTCACGTTGAACCTCACCACAGTGGGGCTTCATCATGTGCACGACCTTAGGTGAGGAACGTTCTAGATGACGAAAAACGCCCTCGGCACTATTAACGCTCACCGCGCTCGTTCGCTCACCAGTATCACGTCGAAGATTCGTAAGGTGATTGCGCACAACATCTGAGCGATCCCCCACGACCCGATCCCACAGCAAAAAGGAGGGATCGGTTCCGGCAAGCTCCGGAGTTAGGTCGGCTGAGAGATCCTCATCATGCAAAAGGACATATTCCCCTGCCTCAACAGGTTCATTCGAAAGAGACTGAAGCGGAGCTGGAGCGTCGACATCGTCCATAGGAAGTGGGCGGGGATCGAGGTTGAGCTCAGACGCCTTAGGGCGCCACCTTCCATCTGAGTACTTCTCGATATTATCTGGCCTGGCAACGTATATCTTGCCAGGGGTCTGGAGCCCGCCGACCCAACGCCATGAGAGCGTGTTGGAGGCAGGATCACCATCCAGGAGGTGTCGATACATAAGGTCAGCCCCAAGCTGCCACGGGAGCTGGAGGGTGAAGATCCACACACTGGCGAACCACATGCGAGCGTGATTGTGAAGGTAGCCGGTCTCTCGCAGCTCGCGAACCCAGTCATCGAAGAAGGAGAGCCCTGTGCAACCATCCACCGCTGCCCGATATCCTTTATGTGAATCGAACTCTCCACGGAGAAGGGCGAGCGAATCCGCGTACGAGGTCCAGACTTGCGGACGCTGCTCTAACCAACCCTTCCAGTAGGTTCTCCATAGAACCTCTTGTACGAACTTCTCAGCCACCTCAAGCGGGTGCCGCTCAAGCACAGCGGCGACACACTCCTCCTCCGAAATGACCCTATATCGGAGCCACTTCGAGAGACGGGAAACCTCAGCGTGCCCGGGTCGATCGAAATTGCGCTGCACGGAGTATGCAGGGACCCGTTCTTGAAAATCCAAGAGTTGTTGAAGGGCGAGCGATCGAGCTGACACGTGTGGGATTCCTTTGAGCGACATCGCTGATGTGCGTAGCTGGTCAAGAATGCCCTGACCTAAAGAGAAAGGGCAAGCACTACATGCGATCGAGAGACTCGCTACCTCTCTCGAACGAGCTTGAATGACAGTGAAGCGGGCTTCTGTCCGTCCGCTCCATAAAAACGAGTTGTAAGAGAGTCGGGGCCAGTTACCTCATGTCTCTCGCTCAGGCTAGTCTGAATTTGTCGCACAGCCGGTCCGATAGTTTTTTCCTTCAAACCATCAGTCACCGAACGTTCAGTCATCTCGACCGACTTAGCTGGCAATGTCGTGGGGTCAATGGGCCGAACGGTGTGACTCTGCCTTGTTCGTATGATCATTTGAACCGCAAATCCATCAGGTATACGACCACCGTTTTGAGCTTTGAGTTGCTGTACACCATGGGCGATGACGTGATACGCCTCCCCATCACTTACCTTGTCGAGACGCACAGCGCCCCTTTCGCCGAGCCCGTAATCCTGTACCGAGACCCACTTACCTGTACCGTCACGTACCCCCTGCCGGTTTGCGAGAGTAGACATGTCTGCGACTGGGTTGATCCTCTCTATTGGTTGAGCCTGGGTCGACTCATCGCTCATAAAGAGTGCACCCGCCACCACGAGGGCCCGTCGAAAAAATTCTCTCCGGTCAAACGATGGGCTACTCGCTTCGCCCAGATCGCCGCTGCTCGGAGTAGCGACCGCCTTAGGTTGCTGTTGATGGGGGGACATAGCCTGTTCCTGCCTTTAAAAGTAGTGCTGCCTCCTCTGGGTATGGGACGTTTGTAGGGAGACGTGCCCTACTGGCGGGGAAACCGGGGGTCCAACCCCTTAGGGAACAGAGGCAAAACAACACGTTAGCGTTGTTTGGCGAGGCCTTATGCTAATTTTGGAAACAAAGTAGAGGGAATATGGCGGTGCCTCAGCGCCGCTCTTTAGCAAAAACACGCGACAGCGGGGTTTTGCCTCTTCTCCCAGGGATCACTTTTGAAGAGATGCTCGTCGAGCAACCCAACCATACTTCAACGGAGCTTTGCCTTGCCCCTGCGGCTCAGTGGTGATACCTGCGAGGTACATGCCATCTTCAGAGAGCTGGGCTACGCTCTCGACGACTCCACCCGCCGGGCTCGTTGTTGAGAAGGAAACTTGCGCTCGCCCTCTCTCACCGGACTTAGCGACGCCAGTAATAGGTCGATACGAAACCCGTTCACCGATACCACTCTTGTTTGGCGCGAACTGATCTGTCACGTAAACAGTTCCCGCCACCTCTTTATTAGTTGAGTAGAGTACGATTGTGCCGTGCGGCATGTTCTCTGGAAGCTCCTCAGAATCCTTATCGACTACTCTCCAGTCCCACAAACCGCTGACCTCGTCGAGCGGATCAAACTTGGCACTCGCTGGGTTCGCTGACTGGTCGATATTTTGAGCTACCTGGAGAACACTTTCATCCAGGGCTTCCATACCGAACCGTCCATCCTCAGTTCCA
>Ga0214921_10008382_pt1 | contig 13415 bp, 7 predicted proteins | sample LL1505_MetaG_FD_177992 | JGI IMG/M metagenome (GOLD analysis project Ga0214921, IMG submission 177992) | Freshwater microbial communities from Lake Lanier, Atlanta, Georgia, United States - LL-1505 | ecosystem: Environmental > Aquatic > Freshwater > Lake | place: USA: Georgia | collected 2015-05-28 | reverse complement strand
GGTGGTTTGTGGGCTGGTAGTTTGTGGGCGGGTGGTTTGCGGGCGGGTAGTTTGTGGTCGGGTAGTTTGTGGTGATGTTATATTATCAAATTTGTCTTTTTTATGTTTCCATAGCCCAAAATCAATTATTATAAAAGTTAGGATAATTACTATTAAGAATAATATATATTCATTGTCATTCCAAGATGTATATAGCCAATTAAATCCCATTTTTTCTATGATATATTTATATTTTTATTTATATTTTTATATTTTTATTCTAGTTATAAATATATTAGTTTTCTAATTTAATATTCTTTCTAGAATAGATGTTTGTCTAAAATAGATGTTTGTCTAAAATAGATATTTAATATAAGATGATAAAATATAATTGATAAGTAAAAAAGTAAAAGTAAAAATAAAAATACCAAAACATATAATAGATATATCACATAAAGATTAAAAATATTATAAAAAGAGAATGGAAATATTATATAATAGTTTTAAACCGGGTAGTATTCTAATTAATACTTCAAACAATAAATTATATGGTGTATTAGTATCAGTATTACCCAACAACAAAATAATAGTATTCCGTCTAGATAAAAATACTCATCCTATATTCAGTAAATTTGAACTCCACCCTAATATTGCCAAAGTAGGTATTATAAATGAATATCAATATGCAAATCTTAAAAGTGCTTTATTAAAACATTACAGAACATACAACCTAACCATTACTGAAAAAAAAATGCTACAACCATTAATGAACTTTGCATTTCCTCTAGGTATTCCTGAATATCAACCTGATGTTGAATTACCTGAACGCGATTTACAACTAATGGATTTAAATAGTAAACTAATATCTGGTTCACGTATTCTTCTTAATACTCCTTCTAAGTCATCTTATTGCCATTTGAATGGTAAAACAGTTAATGTTATAGAGAAAACACCAACTGGATTATGGGTTAATATGCCAAGCAATGAACAAGATATGAGCAAACTAAATAATTCACTATATTTTATATTTTATAAAAATCCTGAAATACCTACTTTTAGTGGCGTTAGTAGAGTTATGCCACTATCTGATGAAACAGATGCAAAATTACTTGTAAAACCTACATCGATAAGTGATGTGTTGCTAGAAGCATTTCAAAAAATGAAAGAAAAAAATGAACTTACAACTACTATGGAATTTAATGGGGATAAAGTGCGAGTTATGCCTCAAACTATGAAAATTATATTTCCAGAAGTTTACAGTGGAATGACGTATAACCCTCACACTGATACATTTACTGCAGACCCTAATAATATTACAACAGAACTATCTAAAAAATTAGGAACATCATTAATTATGGGAAGTAAAGATAATCAAGGGAATACTATGGAAGTAATAGGTGCAGATAATGAATTAGTATTTGATAAAGAAAAAGCATTTACAGGTGAATATAAAGATAAAGATAAATATCAAAATGAAGTAAAAGTATCTAGTGATGGTGAATTAATATATGAAGGCGGTGCTAGGGGTAATAAAGTTAAAGAATTAGAAGGTGAATTAGAAGGCGAATTAGAAAATATTGAAAAAGAAGAATCCGCATATTCTAGATATTCCAATTATAATAGTAATATGAATTATTCTAGACAATCTGAAAATATTGATGATATTGTGGATGTGGATATGGATGTGAATATGGATTCTGAAATGGATTCTGATGCAGATAATTCTATTCGTTTATCAAAAAGCCTTAAATATTTAACTGATGATGAAATTGATTATAATGGACTATTACAAGGAAAATCTTTTGGGAAACCCAAGGATGATAAAGAAAATAAGGATGATAATGATGATAATGAGGATACCGAATCATTTAGAACATCTGGGACAGGTGATGAAACAGGTGATGAAACTGATTATGATGAAGAACAAATTGTTGAAATTATAGAAGAAGATGAAATAGGACAAGTTGAAATTTATGAAAAAGTAAAAATTATAGAAGTAGATGAATTGGAAAAAGTGTATCCAGAAAGTGTTCAAAAAGGTGATTTAAGAAATTATAAAATAGATAAAATACCACCACTATTACGAACTGATGAAATGATTAATAAAATCACAAAACAAATTAATATTATTAGTCTATTAAAAAATAATATTACAGATAGTGAAAATAATATTATATTTAAACCACAAGACTATAAACCTCTAGTTGCAAAATATATCAAAGGCGATTATACAAATAAATTCCTAATTCCACTTGTAATTAATAAAAAAAAAATTTATCTAGATAGTGATAAAAAAAATACACAATACGCACACAACGCACAAAATAAAGGAGATGAATATGATTTACAAACACACGAAATAATTGACAATTATTATGGAAATCTCGCTAATTTCTCAGTATTACAAGATAAAAAAAATGTTTCCATAAATAATGATTCCTATGTTAATAATATAATTACTGAATTAAATCCTACTACTGTAAATGAAGAGGATAATTTGGGTTTATTATTCCGGTTAGGCAGTGAATTTAACAACGACGATTACAAAAAAATATTTCAGGATACACTTACTATTAAATATTGTGATAAACCTATGAAGTGTCAATCATTTTCATTAAATACGATGAATTTTGATTATCAGGTAAATTTGGGTCCAATGGGTAGATTTATTGAAGACGATAATGAAAATCTAATTTTAGAAGATGATGCAGATAACGAAGATAAAGCAGATAAGGATATTTTATATATTAAACCGCGATTTAAAATTAATTATCAAGGTGATTTAATTAGAATTATTGGTTATGTTCGCCCACCTTTAGAATATTTTAATGTCATTGAAAATAATCTTTTATCAAATATTTATCAAATAAAGAAAAACAATAATGAAGTTATAACAGTTAATCTAGAAGATATAAATCCTGAAATTATAGATGAAGACAACACCCAATTTGATATTACAATCCATCCAGATAAATTTGTTATGTTTCTTTTACCAAATAATATTGAATGGAATAATCTAGAAAATGAACTAAATAAAATCATTCCTTCCATTGATGATATTATTAAACTATACTTGAATAAAAATAGAAATGTGTTGGATAATACTGTTGAAAATATATACACAATTTTGAATAAATTTGAATATGACACCAATGAAATTACATCTACTATTCAAGACAAATTATTCGAACAAAACGAAAAATTACGCGATCTATACATTAAATTTAATGAACAAATATCAGAAAGATACGAAGACTATAAAACAAACAAAAAACATGAATCAAAGGGTAAAGACAGGAAAGACGGAAAAGACGGGAAGAAAGACAATGATGATGATGGTAATAAAAATAGTTTTAAATATATTCCAGATGAATTATTAGAAGATATTAGCAAATTTTATTTTGAAACTTATGAAAATAAAGGGATTAGTGTTGATTCTGATGATATACGTTTAAGATGGTTAATGAATAGTTTTGATAATGGGCGGTTTTTTTTTAAAACACTGTTTATGAATTATTTGAAAGTTTATGAAGAATCACATAAATTGGAAAATCTTGAAACTGAATTAGCAATTCTTAAAGAACAACACGCAATGGCAAACACAAATATAGCAAGTAGTTCTATGGGAAAAGATATTGGAGCCAACACGGACAAACAATGTGCCACTAAAAATACCGGTTCCAATATAATAAAATATCCTAATTTGGCAAGATTGGAACAAGATAATGGCAAAATTGCTGTGGATATTGATGGAAATGTTATTATGAGTGGGGATTATGCATTAGTGGATGTAGATGGCAATAAACAATTATATAAGCGTGAAATTATTGGTAATGTTGATATGTGGATTAAGGAGGATTTGGCAATGTTGTATAAACTTATTCAAGATAAGAAAAATAAATGTGTTGCAAATCCTGAAATGAAACTAGAAGATGCAAATATGTGTTTATTTGATGTTGAAAATATAAAATGTCAGGGTAATGATTTATTTGATGCTACAAAACAAAAATTAGATATGGAAAAAACTCTAGCTGATTTACAAAAAAAGATTGATTATATTAAACATATCCCGGCATTAGTATCTTCAATTAATAAGGAAATTATTTATGATCGAACTAATTTAATAAATAAACTAAATAGTATGAAAAGATTTTGGAAATACAAAGAGGCGGAAGAAATTAAACTAGATGAATACATTAAAAAAACAATTGTTCGCAATAAACCTTGCATCCATTATGAAGTAACCGATTATTTATTTAAATTTAACGGATATAATAATGACCAATACCAATTTGCTAGGTCAATATTTCGCACTTTTTTAAATGTAGAACCCCAATTTGACCACGATTACCATATATTCGATACTGGAAATAATGATAATAATTTTACCTATTGCAATATTTGCAATCAACAACTACTTTGTAATCATATTCGGTTGGGTGTTTCTTATATAGAGAACGACACACCAATTGATTATGATAAAATTATATCTGTATTTACGGAAGAAGTTAATGGTGGTTATTATTGTAAAGCTTGTAATGAATTCGTAGATAATACTGAGGTGCAAGATTTAGATGACTTTGCAAAAGGAGAAGATGGATTTCGAAATAAGACACGTGAAATAACAGAAGATACCCCTTTAATAGAAAAACAAAAACAATATATAGATAACCTTATTAAAAAATTAGTAGATGAAGAACCATCTGGGGATACTAACGATTTACAACAGAAAATAAATATATTTAAATTTTTAAAAAGAATTTGCGGGCTAGATAATTTAACCATTCCAGATGAAATAGATATGCTTAATTTCTTAAAAAGTTATCCATTTACCCGAAAAAATGACCTATTACAATTACTAATTATTAAATTAGGTACTGGAAATCCCAACGCACTTAGAAAACAAATGGAACAACTATATCTAATTTACCTATGTTGTGATATTAGTGCCAGGTTTTTAATAATTTTACAAACTACTAAAACACCTTATGAACTTCGTAATAAAGATTGCAGTGGAAATAGTAGTGGAAATACTAGTGATAATACTAATATAATTGGGTATCCGCTAATTAGTGATTTAGATGCTAATGCTGGCATAAATTTTATTATTTGTTTATTAAATCAAATGTCTATTTTACCTGATTATGTGGCTCTGGGTAGTATGAAACCATCTATGTTTATTGATAAATTAAAAAAACAGGTTGAAGAAGATAATTTTATTAAGGCAAAAATAAATAATAAATTGAATAATTTATCTGGAAGTATCGATTATATTTATGAATTTCAAAACTATAAGACTAATTATTGGAAAACATTTTTACCTAGATTAGAACATATTCAAATAAAATGGTCTCCTGAAAAAATATTAAATGATGCTAATATGAAAGAAATAAATTATAAAAACTGGCATCGAATGGTCGAAGTTGGTAATGAAAATTGTATGTTCTATTCATTAAATATTGTTAATGATATAAATCGTATTATTGAATCTTCAGAACATCCTTTTAATACACGTGGTAATATGAGTTATTGTTGCCCCACACTTCATATTGCGGATGAACAATATAAATACATAAAATATTTTACTGAACATAATAGTAATATTAATAAGAATATGAAATTATTAAATGACAGTTCGGAGTTAGTAATAAAATTATTTGATATTAAAAGAACTAGTTTACCTAATATTTTATATGAGCCGTTATATAAACCATCACAAACAGTTTTAAAATTTAATCTGGATGTTACATCTGAAGAAATTAAAAATATTTATTTAAAATTTATTGATATTGGGTTAAATAAAGGAAAATTACATATTTTTGATAAATATGGTCGTTGTATATTATCTAATGAAAATAAAGCAGATATTCTACAAAAAACATATTCACAACAAGATTATAAAAGAATAGAAGATGCTATAACATCAACTAATCAGATAAATTTTATTCAATATTTAGATGATTTACAAAGTGGTTTACAAAGTGGTTTACAAAGTGGTTTACAAAATGAACTATATCTAGAAAAGTTAGAAATTAAAACCATTAATAATATTTTTGAACAAATACCTAAATTAGAAAATATGAAATTTCTAGAAGACTATATTAAAAAAATTACTGAATCATACGATAACATTTTTAAAATAAAACAAAATGGTGGTACGCAAAGTGGTTCGCAAAGTGGTGGTGAAAATAAATTATCTGGATTCAAAAATAAAAAATCAACAGAACAATTTAATATTCATAGACATTTATCTATTATTAATGCCCAGATAGAAATTGAGATTAATTCATTAGTTCAAAAACTAACTACTACAGATAAATTAATACATAAATATGTTAATATTCTTTCTGATATGGGATATTTTAAAAAATTATATGAAGAATTCAAAAAAAATAATGATATTGAAAATAATAATGGTAATGAGAACGAAAATAAAAGTGATTTATTTCGTTATACTAAAAAAGAAGAAACAATGCAAGATTATATAAAATATATGAATGATATTATTAATCAACTTAAAAATCATAAATTATCAAATCCTTTAAATAGAGATAAAATTAGACCTCAATATCGTAATTTTTTACAATTTGGAGAAAATATTAAATTATTTAAAATGCTAGGTAAATCTACACGGGAAATTTTTGATTTTTCAAAATTAATTAAAAGCAAACATAAATACAAGGTTTTATTTCCAGAAATGGTTTCTAGCATATTGCATTATTTATTAGTAATGTCATTAGTAAATTTATTTGATACAATAGATAATAATAAAGTTAAAAATGGTGCAACAGACATCATTGATTATAAATTTATTCAACCTACAGATCAAGATGCGGCATTAGCAGATTATGCTAACGAAATGGATATAAATTTAGTAAATGAAGATACACCATTAGATGATGATGGGCAACCATTAGATTTAATAGAAAGTTTTGAATTCAAAAACAGTAATAATTTGAAAGTTGTTGGGGGATTTATTATTGTATATTTAGACCATATTAATGAAACGCAAACTATATATGATGAATTAACCAAAGAATATATTAATCTAAAAGTTACAGAAGCAAAACAAACTGAAATTGAAAATACTTTACGCACTTTTGAATGGCTTAGTATGGACACTCATGAAGATGCATATCAATTAGTAATGATGAAAATGCGATTGAAAAAAATAAATTATGCTGGGCTCAATGAATTTGCACGACAACAATATGGTGATGATTTTCTAGACGAAGAAAATGATGAATATCAAGGCGAAGAAGACGACGATGAACATGATTATGATGGAGATGGAGATGAAGATGATGAACGTAAAGTAGATAAATACGATTTAGACAATGAATTACCACAAGTTTTTGGCACCGAAGATTTAGATGATGGTGATATGGATTATGGCTATATAGGTGTTGGGGAAGATGACTAAGTTTTTAGGAAAAACTTAACTAAAAAACAGCTTTTTAGAAAAAAGCCGTGCCAAAAAACAGCTTTACAGCTTTACAGCTTTTTAGGAAAAACTTAACTAAAAAAAATATAAAAATGTATTTCTTTTTTAGTATTTTTATTCTAGCATTATCTTTGTAAATGCATTGCAAATTAGATTCCCAACTTCATAAATGGCAATAGCAATTATACCATATCTAATACATTTATAAAATTCTTCTACATCACCACTAGATAATGAGATATCGTCTGATAATATTATCCATTAGTTTTGCAAAAATATTTAATTTTGTTTTTTGATTTAGTTTTTGATTTAGTTTTTGTTTTAGTTTTTGATTTAGTTTTTGATTTAGTTTTTGTTTTAGTTTTTGATTTAGTTTTTGTTTTAGTTTTTGATTTAGTTTTTGTTTTAGTTTTTGATTTAGTTTTCTATTAAAAATAGTATTACTTAATAATAGTATGTTAAAAGTGAATAATATAAAAAACAATATAACAAACAATATAACAAACAATATAACAAACAATAAAAAAATTATATAAAATTATATATATTAAAATGTTATGGGGAATAGGAATAGTTGTTATTGTAATTATATTAATATTTCTTCTAGCAGTAATATATTTTAATCACCAGAAGGAAAATGAAAATGGCAATGAAAAAGAAAAAGAAACCAAATATGTTCTAGAACCATTTATTTCCATTAATGATTCAAATCTCTATATGCCAGTGAAAGATAAAAATAGTTTGAAACCAGAGAACATTAAATATCAAATACCAATTGCCCAAAATCAACTAACTGATTTGCAATTACAAGGATTAGATAGCAATATTTTACGACAAGTTCGAGTTTTAAAGAACTTTTCTAACACCGATGAATTAGATTTCTACCAAATGTATAATTTACTGAAACAATTCAAAAATAAATCTATTGAATTTAGTTATGATGCTAGTAGAATAGAAAAGAAAAGCCATATATTAGAAAGTGAAAAACTTATAGAACTAAATACAGGTGCAATAAATACTACTGATTTAGAATTATTTTACAGATTGAAATTAGAAATTATTTCATTATTAAATAATTTAGTTATTCGAAACGGCTATTATCTTCCTTATCATCAATATCAATTCTTCAAAATAATAAATAGTAATTTAATCAGCCAAACTACTATTCCTGCACAGGAAACTACCACTGATATGAATGTAGATAATTATGTATTTACAATCACTGCAGGACGGGAATTCAAATACGAACAATTTGTAATATTTTTTGATATAGATTTAATTAAGAATGCAAATGCAAATAATTCTGATACAAGTAATTTTGCTACAAGTAGTGACAGTGTAAAATATACTGCCAGAATTAATAAAGTAGAATTAATAGGTTTACCTATTCCTAATACAATTGAATTTCACGAAAATAAAAAGACTTCAGATAAACCTAATAGTGCAAGTGCAATTATAGATAGTTCTGGAAACTTTCTAACCAATACTCAACTACAGCAAAATGATTTATTAACATTGATAAAAAATAAACAAAATGACAACAAAAATACTGATGAAATGCTAGATATATACAAAGACCAAGTCAGTGATTCTGCAACATTCGATGTAATGCCTAGCGGTGACGGAAAAATGTTTCAATCACCTTATACCAAATTTATTGATGTAACAGAAAGAAGTGATATGGATCCAACATTATTTAATGAAAGCAGTCAAAGTAGTTATGTCGAACAAAGAATTATGAATGTTGCCAGAGACCAACAATTTAAAAATCACCGTTGTTATGGTTTAGTTAATGGTGTTAGCCAAGAATTAGTAGCATATAATGATAATCCTATATTTTGCAAGTCATATCATCCAGAAGTTGCTCAAGTAGGTATTTGGGACGCACCTTGTCAAATTAATACAGATTGCCCTTTTTATAAAGCTAATAAAAATTATCCCAATGAATTTGGAAAATGTAATAAAGACACCGGAAAATGTGAAATGCCTATGGGTGTTGTTCCTATTGGATTTACCAAATATGGACGAATTGAACCCGATTGTTATAATTGCGGGATGGATTCTAATAGTAACAAATGTTGTGGGAAACAGGCTAATGATATAACTATGCGGAAAGTATATTATAAATCACCAGATTATATTTTTAAAGGGGATGAACAAGCAAGATTTAAATTTGGGAATGATTTAGAAGAAGTAGGATTACAAGTTAATCCTAGTATATAAAAAATTGATTTTTAATTTTTATATTACACCAATTAAATTAATTGCAAAATGGATAGCAAAATGGATTGCAAAATGGATAGCAAACATAGTCATCAATCAAAAAAAATAAAATTAGAAAAAAAGGAAGCAAAACCAGCTGAAAAAATACAATCTCCTATAAATTATATGTTATTATTACAAAATAATTCTAAAAAAAATTATATAGGAAATGAAATTGATTATAATTCAATTGATAAAGTAAAATGCACTATTACGAATAGTTATTACTTATCTGACTTAGAGGAATACTTTACCTATTATTATTTATCTAAAAAAATATTCAATAACAATAGTGAACATAATGGTGAAATTCAAGATTTAGCATTAACTTTAATTAATTCTAGAAAAATATTTTATATTACAAAAATATATTTTGATTATCCATACAATATTACAATTAATATTCAAAAAAATAATGATGATATTGGCAATATTGGCAATGATATTCAAACTATCGATATACATAGATTTTTATTACCAAAGTTTTTAAATACTGACAACCAGCTTGATGAAATACTAAAAAATGATTATAAAATAAAATATTTATCCATAGATTTACATAATTCTATAGAAATACTAAATAATATAGATAATATAGATAATATAGATAATATATTATTGGAATTGGGTAAAGATAATTTGGAAAAATCTAAATATACTAATACTAAAATAAATAATCAACAATACACCGATATGTTTATGAAAATATTTAATATATTAAATAAAATTCCTGTAAAATTCCTGTAAAATTCCTGTAAAATATATTTAAAATCACTTAAAAATCACTTAAAAATCACTTAAAAAACAGTTAAAAAACAGTTAAAAATAAATTAAAATCATTTGAATGATAGTAAATATTTTAATTGTTCTGCATCACCTACTAATTCATCGCGAATATTAATTAAATCAGTATATTCACCTAACACATCATCTATTTTTTCACGTAAAAGTGTAATCATACCATCAATGTGTTTAATAATATTTTCATCTGAATGGGATGAACCAGTAAGGGTATATTTTTTTAAAGTTATTTTGCCATAAATTCCTTGTGCTATTTCCAAAAATTTATCCATTGTTTGTGCAAACTTTTCTAAATATCCATCACTAGCCTTATGGGCTCCATATAATTCAGTTTGGAAATGAAATAATTTTAATACAATTTGATGATTTAATAAATTCATTGTAAGTTTATTAAGATTTACCATTACATTTTTATCTTTACTATTTGCTTTTACTACATTTTGTCCTAAATTAGTGTTTTCTACATTGTTGTTTTCAGCAGTATTGTTGTTTTCTTGGTTGTCTGCATTTGGTATATTTAGTTCTTGATTTGGTTCTTGATTCGTTTCTGGTGCTTTCATTGTTAAACTTTGATTTTGTGGTTTGTTATTTAGTTTATTGGTATTTACTTTATTATTCTTTTTTGTATTTGGTTTATTAGCATTTGTTTTATTGGCATTTGTTTTATTGGCATTTATTTTGTTCTGTTGTGCTATCATAGCATCTGCATCTTTACCTGACAGTGCTACATTTTTAGTTTCAGCATTATTATTTTTTAGAATACTTTCTAGATTGTTTGTTTTATTTCCATTGGCATTATTTCCATTGGCATTGTTTCCATTGGCATTGTTTCCATTAGCATTGTTTCCATTGGCATTGTTTCCATTAGCATTGTTTCCATTGGCATTGTTTCCATTGGCATTGTTTCCATTGGTATTGTTTCCATTGGTATTGTTCGTATTATTTCCATTCTTATTTTTTTCTATTATTTTATTACCAAGATTTCCGGGTTGTTGTGTGTTTGACATATTGAATTATATATTAAAATAATTATCTGTATATTAATATTTCTTAATTATCTAATTATATACTCATATATTTATTTCAATAATATATTTATTTTTTATTTTCTATTTATCTATCCTATCTCTGGTAATAAATTCATCATTATAAAATAAATATATAATAAAGATTAAATATTAAAGATATGGATACTTATTTTGATATAATAAATAATTTTATAAATACTAAATATATTAATAATTTTCCTATAGAAATTCACGATAAAATAAAATATTTATTTAATGATGGTAAAAAAATACGTCCTATATTATCTTTATGTTTTGGTAGTATAGAAAATGTAAACGAAAATGAAAATGAAATAATATTAAATTTATATGTTTCAATTGAATTAATCCATTGTTTAAGTTTAATTATAGATGATTTACCAGAAATGGATAATGATTTTGAACGTCGCAGTAAAAAAGCATTTCATATTAAATATGGTAATGAATATACCAATTTTTTTATTTATTATATGTTAAATAAATTATTTATAATATTAAATAATGGTTTGGATAATAGTTTGGATAATAGTTTGGATAATAGTTTGGATAAAGAAATATTTGAATTAAATATAAGATATGCCAGAGACATTATGTATTTATTTAAACTAAATGTAAATAATTTAATTGATGGACAATATATTGATATGGAATTTAATAAGCAACTTACTAATATTAATTCTAATTCCGGTGAAAATTCAAAAAACCATTTCAGTATCTATTCCAGTAATATTGATAGTTTATATGAAATAATAATAGAAGTAATATTTTCTTTTATAGAGGATATTAATATTGATACTAATATTGATACTAATATTGATAATAATCTAACAACACTAGAAATAATAGATACCAGAATATATGAAAATATAATACTAAGTTTAAAAAAAACGGGTGCATTATTTGCATTATCAACAAATATTGGATATTTATTACAATTATGGATGAGAAAAATAGATTATACTGATACTGAATTAGATAAAACAAATAGCATTGTTGATAGTGCTGATGTTGCTGATAATATTTTTGATATTGTTTCAGTTTGGGGGTATATGTTTGGATATGTTTTTCAGATAAGTGATGATATTCTTGATTATGAAAAAGATAAAGAACAAAATAAACCAAATATTTGCATTATTCTAGGAAAAGAAAATACAATTATATTATTTAATAATTGTTGCCAATGGTTAAGAAATATATTGAAAACTATTAATGAAAAATCATTACAACTTTGGAAAATATTTTACATTGATATTGATACAATTAATCAAATTATAGATATAATAGACAAAAGAATTTTATAAAAATAAAATCTAATAAATAATAAAGAAAAAAAAAATATTATTATTTATTAATATATAAATTACAATGAGCACAAAAACTCAAAAAAATAATAATACACTAACGGCTGATATTATTAATGGTTGGAATATATATATTGATAACCAAGATTACAAATATGTAAAATTTGCAGGTAATAGTTTTTATACTGAATATCATTTTAGTGAGTGGATTTGTAATAATTATAAAAGGAAGAAAATACACTTTGACAAAAATTTATTTTTAGAAGATATAAAAAACATTTTAGGTTCCCAAGACATTGAACAAACAGAGATTGAACGACTTAATGGTAACTATATAAGTGGAGATGGAGAAGAATTGTGTCGGTTATTGATAAACACTTTTCCTATTTATGAAAGTATTATTATAGATTACCCGTCAATTTTTTTTGAAAAATTAAAAGAATTTAAATTTAACATTAGGCATGTTCAATAAGAAATCTATTTAAAAACGGAAAAAATAGTATTTTATATGTATTTTTAATGTTTTTTAACATATCGTTAAGTTATATTTATTTTATTATAATCTAATAGCAGGGAGAGTAT
>Ga0214921_10008381_pt1 | contig 13416 bp, 11 predicted proteins | sample LL1505_MetaG_FD_177992 | JGI IMG/M metagenome (GOLD analysis project Ga0214921, IMG submission 177992) | Freshwater microbial communities from Lake Lanier, Atlanta, Georgia, United States - LL-1505 | ecosystem: Environmental > Aquatic > Freshwater > Lake | place: USA: Georgia | collected... | reverse complement strand
CATAATTGTGATAATAGGTTTGAATTAAATATTAAATTTTTAAGAAACAGATTGGAATTTTTTTGTAAAAAATTTATCTGTAAGAGAGATTAAATCACTTGTGATATTTGAAAAAATATATGCAGACTTAATTGAAAGATCTCCTTTTAGCTTACTTAAAAGTTTTAAATTTTCTTTTTGAACTAATGCTACTTCATTTTCAAAATTCGAATTTGTGTAATTTTTTGTAAGTTTAATTTGACGATTCATTTCTCCTATTTCTTCTGTTAATAAACCAACACAACCTACTAGTTTTTCATATCCAAAAGTAAGTAAAATTGTTGCTTTACGTAACGTGTAGTTTATAAACTCTGCACGTTCATCAAGTTGTTTTGCTACTGGTGAAACAAAAACAAACGTAACAATAAGAGCTAAAAATAAAAATAAAGTTCCTTCTGCTACAAATGTTAAGTCGAAGTCAAATAGACCGCCAGCATTAAGAAGAAAACTGATTGGGAAATTCATAAAAATATAAAGTTTTTTTAATAAATAAACAATCTATAAAGTCTGATTATTAATAAATAATCAGACTAAATTTCTTATCCGACGAAAGATTTATGAACCTACGAAAGGATTTGCGAAAAGAACAGAAAGAGCTACTACTAAACCATAGATCGTTAAAGATTCCATGAATGCTAAAGATAATAAAAGAGTACCTCTGATTTTTCCTTCAGCTTCTGGTTGACGAGCAATACCTTCAACAGCTTGACCAGCAGCGTTACCTTGACCAATACCAGGACCAAGACCAGCAAAACCAACAGCGATAGCAGCAGCGATAACAGAACATCCAGCGATTAAAGAATCTACCATAATAAAAAATTTTGAAAAAAATTTATTTCAAAGAATTAACAAATTTCAATGTTATTGAATTTTTATTCAATAACTTCACCAATATAAGCCGAAGCTAGAGTAGCAAAGATTAGAGCTTGTAAAGAACTTGCAAATAATCCTAACATCATAATTGGAAGAGGAACAATAAGAGGAACAAGTGAACAAATTACTGTAACAGTTAATTCATCAGCAACTACGTTTCCGAATAATCGGAAATTTAATGAAAGAGGTTTTGTGAAATCTTCAACAATATTAATTGGCAGGAAAAATACTGCTGGTTTAATATAACGTTTAAAATAACCAATTCCTTTAATTTTAAATCCAGCTCCAAAATAAGCAAGGGATGTTAAAATTGCTAAACAAGATGTAGTGTTAATATCATTTGTTGGTGCAGCTAATTCACCTGAAGGAATTTCAAGTAATTTCCATGGTATTAAAGCTCCCGCAAGGTTTGATCCTAAAACAAAAAGGAATATTGTCGCTGTAAATGGTAAAAATTGAGAATAATAAGATGGTCCCATTTGTGCAAAGGCAATACTTTTTACTAAGTCATAAACAACTTCAATTAAGTTTTGAAAATTTCCAGGGACTTTTTTTAAGTCGCGTGTTCCTAAAACTAAAAATAAAGTTAAACAAGCTACTACAAGTGTTGAAACAATTACAGTTTCACCGTGTAAATGTAGAGTATCTGAAAAGTTTACATATAAATGAGATCCAACTTCAATCTTTGATAAAAGAAACGTATACATAGCTATTTGGTCAATTTTTTAAAAATTTAAGAATTAATAATCTTATAATTAGTATAAAGTAAAGTGATTTTAAACTCACTAAACCTTGAAAAAGCTTCTATACTAAAAGTTCTTATAAAAGAATAAACAAGTTTCGTAAAAAGAAGAAGATTTTTAATCCTTAATCAATTTTTTTAGTTGTATTATATCCAGTTAAAATTCGATTAACTAAATAATTTAAAATAAAAGTAATAGATGAACTTGAATCATCGTTTGCCGGAATTGGATAAGGAATTAAGTCCGGATTACAGTTTGTATCAACAATACAAATTGTTGGAATTCCTAAACGTAAACATTCTTGAATAGCTAAACTATCTTTTAATTGATTTGTGAAAATAACTGCATCTGGTAAAGATGTCATTTCTTTAATTCCATTAAATAGACGTCTTAATTTATCAATTTCTTTACGTTTTGCACTATAGTCTTTCTTAGATAAAGTTTCAAAAGTACCGTCTAATTCTTGTTTTTCTAATTCTTTTAAATGATCAATTTGTTTTTGAACTGTTGACCAATTTGTTAACATTCCACCTAACCATCTATAATTAATGTAATAGCTTCCAGCTCTTAATGCTTGTTTTGCAACAATTGAAGAAGATAATCTATTTGTTCCTACAAATAGAAATTTACAATTTTTTTCTGCTTTTTTTTGTAAAACATTACCTGCTAAGCGTAATAATTTTGATGTTTTTACTAAATCAAAAATATGATACCCATATTTTGCGTATAAAATATAAGGTGCCATTTTTGGATTCCAATCTTTAGGTGGATGTCCGTAATGAACAGATGCTTTTACATACTGTTTTGCAATTTCTTTTTTATTTAATGTATCTGTCATTTGTTAATATTTAACTTTTTAATTATTTTTTAAAAACTATTTAGTTAACTTTATTATCTTTGAAAAAAAATAAAGTATCTAAATAGTGTTTATAATTTAAGAATGCTGAACCAGCTGGTATTAGTCTACCAACAATAATACATTCTTTCAACCCTCTTAACCAATCTTGAGATCCTTCAATAGCCGCTTTAGCAAGTATTCTTTTTGTTTCTTGAAAACCAGCAGCTGATAGAAATCCATCTTTACTTAATGAAGAATTAGTTGAAGACATAAGAATTGGTTCATATTTTGGTGTTTTATAACTCTGCGATGTATCAGTCATTTTTAATGAATCATAAATTTCATTAATTAAAGATAATTTAATTAATTCACCTTTTAATAGTGGTGTATCACCAGGATTTCTTATGATGACTTTTGATGTCATTTGACGCACAATAATTTCAATATGTTTACTTGAAATATTAACACCTTGAGATTGATAAATCGCTTGAATTGAATTTACTAAAAGTAATTGAAATTTTTGTAAACTTCGTAATGTTCCAATTTTAATTCCATCAAAATTTGAATGATACTGAAATAAAACATTTAGCAAATCATGAACATCAATGATTCCTTCACTAAGTGGTTCACCCAAATCAATAAAATTTCCTGGTTCAAATAATAAATTAGAGTAATTAGGTAATAAATATTTACTTGTTGGTTCTAGTTTTTCAAAAAACATGGAATTTTCATTTGCACGTAATCCATTACCTACATAATTTGCAGTAGTTGAAGGTTTACGTAAATGTGACCATGTTTTACCAAAACGTTTATTAGAACGTAAATAAACAACTTTTTCAATATTTTTCCAATCAACGATTTCTTTTTCTTGATAAACTTCTAGTTTTTTAACTAAAGAATTTGCATCTTTTATTTCTAAATCTAAATCAGCTTTTAAAACTCCTTTATCGTACATGAATAGAAAATAATTTCCTGAACTTCTTAAACTTAAAGGTTTAAAAAATTCTTTTTTGTAGATAAATAAATTATTTCTATATTGCAAACTATTACTTAATAAAATTAATTGTAAATGTTTTTTAATTCCATACTCTTTATCTTTTACTAATTTTAAAGCATTCCAAGTTTCTTTATCTTTTACAGATTTATTAATAATAATATTAATTATATTATCGTCTACAATCTGTTTTTCTTTATAAATAAAGTAAGAAGGTAAATAAATACCAGGTCGTTTTGCCAATGTACATTTAATCTTAGGTTTTCTTGCTTCAATTAATTCTTCAATTTTTGGTAACCCTTGAACAATATCTTCTGTTTGTTGTGTATAGTTTACTAGTGTTGCGAAAACTTTCTTTTCAAGAACAAAATCTCCTTGTTTATAGTTTAAAATAGTTCCACGACTTAAAAAAATGGGAGTCGCATTTTGAAAAATCATTTTAAAACCATCACGTTTTAAAAAATAACCAGAACGACTAAATTTAGAAGTTGTATTAATTAAATTACCTGATCGAACAATTGCTTTCTTTTCTTTAAAAAAAGAAAAATTATTAACTTGGTCTGAATTAATTTTCCAAATATCGTCTTCTGTAATCATTAGATATGTTGAAATTGTTTTTGCTTCTTTTTTACGAATAGCATAAATTTCAGCGTCTAAAAGAGGTTTAATCTCTAAAAATCCTAAAACGGTATATTTATCAATATATTGATAATTTTTAACAATTAAATTAATATCAATCTGACAATTATTTAAATTTTGTTTAAAGCTTGAACAATCTAATTTTATTGCTTTTTTATGACTTGGATTTTTAATAAAAATAGTATTATTTTCGATTAATATAAAACCTTCAAATGGACTAATAATTTTTAATTGAGCGATTGATTTTGTTTTCTTTAAATTTTCGGGAAATAAAAATTTAGCTTCAATTGGTAAGGAAAAGACCTTTCCAGATGCAATCCATAAGATTCCATCATCCTGATTTACTTTTAAAGTACGCTGCTGACGAACCATTTTACGAACTAATAAATTCTCAAATTTTATTTCGCCTGAAGAAGAAGTATAAATTGGTTTTAAACGGCGAGCACCCGGTATAGTAGATTGTGTAGAATACTCGGCTATTAGTTCATCTTTTTTTACAAAGGATGAACTTGTAATATAAAGGTATGAACCAATTTCTAAAAAAATATCTGTTTTTAAGCCTTTCCAATTAATAATTTGAATAATTGCTTCTTGTTGTAATTTTAAGACTGAAATACCATGATTTGTTCGATAAGAAATTGTTTTTAAGCCTTCTGGAATAATAACTTTTCCAGAAAAAGGGGCTTTTAGTTGTTGTAATGTTTCACCTGTAAAAATACCACCAGTATGAAACGTTCTCATTGTTAATTGAGTACCAGGTTCTCCGATAGATTGAGCGGCAATGATACCAACTGTTTCTCCTAAAGAAATTAATCTATTATGAGCTAAGTCCCACCCATAGCACTTTTGACAAATTGATCCATTAGATTTACAAGTTAATGAGGAACGTACATTTAAACTAATTGGGGACATTCGTTTAAAATCATTTAAAGTTTCTTTATCAAGAATATTTTCTCCTGAATAAATTTCTTGATAAGGAAAATTCAAACTATTTAATGAAATTAAAGTTCTTCCTAGGATATTTTTTGTATTTGTTTTCTTATTTAATAAAACAATAACACCTTCTTTTGTATGACAATTAATTTGTCTAATTACTAAATCTTGTGCTACATAAATTAAACGTCTTGTTAAATAACCAGAGTCAGCAGTTTTTAAGGCTGTATCTACAATACCTTTACGAGCCCCATAAGAAGAAACAATATAGTCAATAGATTTTAAACCTTCACGAAAGTTTGCTTGAATTGGTAAATCAATAATTTTACCTTCTTGATCGGACATTAATCCACGTAAACCTACTAACTGACGTACTTGAGACATATTTCCACGTGCCCCTGAGAACGCCATAATATATAAGTTATTTGCTGGATCTAAATTTTGATAATAATCAACAATTCTATTTTTTAAGGATTCTGTTGCAATATTCCAACTATCAATAATACTTTGAAATCTTTCTGTATCTGAAACAAACCCTTGTTGCCATTGTTGACTAACGAAATCTATTTCTTCATTTGCTTTATTAATAAATTCTTTTTTTACATTGGGGGTTTTTAAGTCTTCAATATTAATTGAAATTCCAGCATTAGTAGCATAATAAAATCCTAAAAGTTTTAAAGAATCTAGTAATGTTGAAGATTGTAATAAGCCAAATTTGGAAAATGTTTCTTCAACAATTGCTTCTAAATTTTTTTTTGTAATTGTTTTAGTAACTAGCATAATTATTTTTTCACTGCACTTTTATAATTAATACTAAAAATTAATCGACCAGGACTTGTTTCTAAAAATAAATCAGTAAAATTATATTGATTATCAGAAGTCGAATAAGCAATAATTATTCCGATATTTGTAATTAAATAATATTTAGATGAAGAACTTCCAACATTAAAAATTTTTAAAATTTTAATATCATTTTGATGAATATTTAAAGTTGTAAGAGTATCTAGAAATCTTAATTTTCCATTTTCTAATGTCATTCTAAAATTTTGTAAAGAATAACGTACTAAAATAGGGCTGTGTAAATGTAACTTCTTTTGATAAAAAGCTATTAATGCTTCTTTTTCATTTGAAAACCATTTTTTTAAAACATAATTATTTTTTGTAATCATTAATGTTAAATAATAACAACCAATAACCATATCTTGTGTAGGTTTTAAAATAACATCACCATTTGAAGGTGAAATAACATTATAAGAGGGTCTCATCATTGTACGTGCTTCAGCTTGACTTGTTTCATATAATGGTAGGTGTACTGCCATTTGATCTCCATCAAAGTCGGCGTTAAATCCAGTACAAACTAATGGATGTAAATGAATTGCTTGTCCAAGAATAATAACAGGATCAAATGCTTGAATTCCAAATCTATGAAGAGTTGGCGCACGATTTAAAAGAACTGCGTATTTTTTCGTTAAACGAACTAATAACATCCAAATAAATGGTTTATTTTTCTTAATAATTAAATTGGCTAGTTTTGTATTGTGACTAGGAACTTTAATTTTTGTTTTTAATAATTCGTTAATTAGAAAAGGTTGAAATAATTCAGTTGCCATTTCATAAGGTAAACCACATTGATTTAAGCGTAAATTTGGACCAACAATAATTACAGATCGTCCAGAATAATCAACACGTTTACCTAATAAAGATTGACGAAAGCGACCTTGTTTTCCTTCTAAAATTTCAGTTAAACTTTTAAGAGGTTTATTATTTAAACAAAAACGTTTATCTTTTTTAACTTTTGCATTATCAATTAATGAATCAACTGCTTCTTGTAATAATCGTCTACTATGTACTGTAATTAATTCTGGTGAACCTTTATAGTTATACATAAAATCAAAAAGACGATGATTTCTTGTAATAATTAAACGATAGATTTCATTAACATCCGCAGCAACTAATCTTCCACTTTCTAATTCCAAAAGAGGTCTTAAATTAGGAGGTAAAACAGGTAAAATAGTAAGAACCATCCAACTTGGATTTGTTTTTGTTGCTAAAAAACTTTCTAGAATTCGAATTCTTCTTAATTTACTCTTTTCTTTATCTGTAATTATTTGACGACTTATTAATTTTGTGGAAGATGTTACATGAAGAAAAGCACGTGTTTTTTTAATTTCTGCTTTAAGATTAATATTTTCTAAAGCAGCTTTAATAATTTCTGAACCAACTCTTCTTTTACTTGCTGCGGATTGTAATAATTTTGTTCTCGTTGTAGCAAAAGCTGAGTTATCTTTTTTTGATGTACTCTCTAATATTTTTCTTATTTCATTATTTTTTAAATCTTCTTTTACTTTTGAAAAGTAATAAAAAGGATTATCTTCTGGTAAATCACGTTCACCATCTAACATATAAACTATCTCTTCTAATTGTTTAACAGTTAAAGGCTTTTTTTTCTCAGATTTATAAATTCTTAATAAAATACATAAATAACTTGGAACTCCTTTTAGGTACCATAGATGTGTTACAGGTGCAGTTAATTCAATATAACCCATTCTATATCTTCTAACACGAGCTTCAATTATTTCAACTTGACAGTCTTCACAAATTTTATCAAGAACAAAACCATTATATTTACCACAACGGCATTTCCAACTTTTAATGGGCCCAAAAATTTTTTCACAAAATAAACCGTTTAATTCTGGTTGATGAGTTCGAAAATTAATTGTTTCAGGTTTTGAAATCTCTCCAATAATTTCACCACTTGGTAAAATACGTTGGGACCAACTTTTAATTCTTTTAGGAGAGGCAATACTTACTCTTAAGTAATCAAAAGATGCATGTAAATTTTCTAATTTCAATAACGTTTTTTCTAACTCTAAAATTTTTTCATCTGATTTCATAAAAGTCCTAAAATAACTATGATTAATATCGTCTACGTATTTTTAAAAAGAAGTTTTTAATTCTTCAAAATAATTAGGTTTTTTAAATTTTTCAAGAACTTTATTTTTTTCTACTAATCTCTCTATTGCAAAAATGTCATTCTTATCAATTAAAGTATTAGATTTTGCAAACTCTTCAGCTTTTTTACGAGCTAATAACGCTCTTAACATAAGACGGGTTTCAATATCTTTAAAAAGATCTTTTTCAACTTCTTTCATATCTGTTGTTGAATAAATTCCTCCCTCAAATTTTTTAACACTAAAATCAAGCCCTAACGCATTTAATTCTCTTACTAATGCTAAAAAAGCTTCCGGAATTGAAGGACTAGGTTTTTCAACTTCTCGTCTTACTAAAATTGATTCATACATATCATTTCGCCCATCAATATCATCAGATTTTATTGTTAATAATTCTTGTAATGTATTTGAACATCCATAAGCTTCTAGTGCCCAGACTTCCATTTCTCCAAACCTTTGACCTCCTTTTTGGGATTTTCCAGCTAAAGGTTGTTCAGTAATCATTGAATAAGGTCCAGTAGCACGAGCATGAATTTTATCCTCAACTAAATGAATTAATTTTAGAATATAGCTTTTTCCAACCGTAATTGGATTATCGAAGTATTCACCTGTTCTACCATCTCTTAATAAAATTTTACCTGGATAATAAGGATTAAAAATCCAAGAACAATTTGTCTTAATTGCTGCTTCTTTTAATTTTTGATTTGTTAAAACACGTGAAGCCTCATGTCCATATATTTCATCAAAAGGTGATACTTTAAAACGAGAACCTAATTTTTGACCTGCAAATCCTAAAAGACATTCAAAAACTTGTCCAACATTCATACGTGATGGAACACCTAAAGGATTAAAGATAATATCAACAGGTGTACCGTCTGGTAAGTAAGGCATATCTTGTTGTGGTAAAATTCTTGAAATGATACCTTTATTTCCATGACGTCCTGCTAATTTATCACCAATTTGAATCTTACGAATTTGTGCAATATAAATTCTAAAAATTTGAGACCCTGTTTGTATGATCTCTTCTTTATTTAGGATTGTTGTTGAAAGTATACGTACATCAATAACTCTTCCCTCAGTTCCATGTGGAACTCTTAAAGAAGTATCTCGTAAATTGGGTTTTTTAACATTGTAAAGCACTCTTAATAATTTTGCTTCAGAAGAAGAATCTTCTTCACAGGGTGTTAATTTACCAATTAGAATATCGTGTTCCTTAATATACGATCCAATTTTTATAATCCCACATGCATCTAAATTACGTCGAATATATTTTGTTAAATGAGGTAAATCTTTGGTTAACTTCTCTTTTCCAATAATTGAATAACTAAAAGTTGTCTCATGTTCTTCAATATGAATAGATGTTAAATAATCTTCTAAAATAACACGTTCATTAAGTACAATTGCATCCTCGTAATTATAGCCTTCCCATGGCATATAAGCTATTGTTAAATTTTTACCAACCGCTAATTCACCATCATTTGTTGCAGGTCCATCCGCAATAATTTGTCCAGAATAAACTTTTTCTCCAGGCCAAACAATTGGACGTTGATTAATACAAGTTTCTTGATTTGAACGACTATATTTTCTTAAATAATAAGTAATTGTTTGATTTCCCAGATCTCTAATTTTAATAGAACTTGCCGATGAAAATTCTACAAATCCTTCACTATAAGATTTTATAAGCATTCCAGAATCTAGAATACAAGCAGATTCTAAACCAGTACCAATTAAAGGTTTTTGAGTATAAAGTAGTGGTACCGCTTGACGTTGCATATTCGCACCCATTAAAGCTCGGTTAGCATCATCATGTTCTAAAAACGGAATTAGCGCTGTTGCTAGTGAAACAATTTGAATCGGAGAAGTTGTAATAAAATTTACGTCTTCAACTTTTTTAACTGAAAATAAATTATTTTCTTTAATTGAAATATATTCAGTATTTACTTTTTTTATTTTTGAAAGACTAACATCTCCAAACGCAATTCTTGTTTCTGATTCTTGTTCTGGATTTAAAAAGATAGGTGTTTTCTCTGAAAAAACTATACCTTTGTCCATTAAAAAATAAGGTGTTTCTATTGAACCTAACGAACTAATTCGACCAAACATTGAGCTAGACATAATAAGTCCAGCATTTTGACCTTCAGGAGTTTCAATAGGACATAATCTTCCATATTGACTTGGATGTATATCACGAATAACAACACTTATATGATCACGTTTTAATCCATTAGGACCAAAAACACTAATACGTCTTTTATGATTTAATTCAGCAAGTGGATTAATTTGATCCATAAACTGTGATAATTGACTCGTTTTAAAAAAATCGCGTACTGTGCTTGTAATAGGACGTGGATCAATAATCCATTCTTCTGGATCTGAATAGTTTTCTAAATCAAAATTTATTTTTTGTGAATCACCAACTGAAGATGCTTGTTCAATTAAATTTTTCTGTAATTTGTAAAGTCCAATTTTAATTTGGCCTTGTAATAATTCACCAATACAACGTATTTGTTTATTTTTAATATCATCAATATCATCATTTAGACGATCATAGTATTTTAATTCAATTAATCCATCAATAATTCCTATAAAGTCGTAAGGTGTTAAATACGTAATATCTTTTGGTAAATTAAGGTTTAATTTTTTATTAATTTTATATCTTCCAATTTCTCCAATTGAGAAACAACCTGAGCGTTGATTAAAGAAAAATCTTTTAATTAAAGAATTAATTTCTATTTTATAATCTTTTTGACGATTTTTATTAATAAATTGACCTGAGAATTGTTGATTATTAACATGCAAAGGGTATTTTAAAAGATCAATAACATCTTGACGTGATAATCCAAAATAATAGATTAGGTCAAAAATAAATAAACGATTAAAGTCTTCTTCTTCAGTATCATCTTTCTTTTTGTTATCTAAAGATTTAAGCTTAAAATCATTCAATTTTATGTAGATTCTATCTTTTCCTTCAGGTCGAGAAGTCTCTTTTTCTTTTTTTGATGGTTCATCTAAAATAATTTTTGTCCAAAGCCCTTTATTTGAAATAATTGTTGCTGTGTAATTAACTTTACGAGTATTTCCAAATTCTTTTCTAAAGTAAATACCAGGACTTCGAATAATTTGACTAATCACAACTCTCTCACAACCACTAACAATAAAAGTACCTTCCTCTGTCATTAAAGGAATTTCTCCAAATAGAATATCCTGTTTTACACGTACTTTCTTGGGTAAGGTAGGTAGAGAGTCTACAGTTATTTTTGAATTATTTTTACCAACTTTGGGGTTAATTGTAAAAGAGTATTCGCCAGAAACATAAAATTGAATTGTATAACTTAAATCTTTTTTTAAACAATTAATAATACTATAATTGGGACCTTTTAATTTGATTTTATTGATATCTAAAAAAACTAAACAAAGTAAGCGTTTTCTACCTTTAAAATATTCTTTACTAACTTTAATTTTAGCTATAAATGGATTAGGAAAATTTGTTAATTCTTCACTTATCCCAGTTGATAAAAATTTATAAAAACTTGCACGCGAAGCTTCTGCTAAGTCACCAATATTATTTGTAAAAAGTTTATTCATTATCTAATTTTGTTATTTCATAAATTTTAAATGAATACGAAAAAGTACAGGAACTAATTAAAAACATTAATATTTTTTAATTCCTAAAAGGAATTAAATAATATTAATATTGAATTTGTTTTGAAAGTAAACCAATTTTTGATTTTTTGCGTGCAGCTGTATTTCTATGAATTACACCTTTCTTAACAGCTTTATCAATCATACTGTATAAGTTTGTTACTAACTTTAATGTTTCTACTTTTAAAGTTGAACTTTCAGTTGAACCAGTACTATTCGTTTTTAAATTTTTAATTTTTGTTGTAAATAATTTTGATAAAGTTTTAATTGTCGACGTATAACGACGATTAATTAAACGATTTCTTTTGTTTTGTGTAACAAGTTTTCTATTTCTTTGTTTTTTGTTCATTTCGAATTATTATTTTTTAAGTTTGTACAATAATAATAACACAATTTTAATAAGCTATCTAATTTTAATGATATCGATTATTATAAAGTTATCTAGATAAGAAAATAAATTAATGTTATAATGATATAATATTAAGTAAAACAAATTGTTTTAAATATACATAAAAGTAATTAATAGAATTTTAATATGGCAAAAAGTAAAGGACCTCGTATAGTTATCACAATAGAATGTACAGAATGTAGACAAAATGAAAATAAACGTTCTGAAGGTGTATCACGTTATTTAACATCAAAAAATCGTAGAAATACTCCAGATAAATTAGAAATTAAAAAACATTGTCGTTACTGTAATAAACACACTATCCATAAAGAAACAAAATAAATAAGAAAAAATATGAATTATTGGAATAAAGATAAAAAAAATACAGCTGCAACAGGCTTAAAAAAACGTAACAACTGGAATCAAAGTTTAAAAGTAACAACAAATGTTACAAAAGTATCAAAATCTAAAAAAATTAAAAAAAGTCTTCAATATTTATTAATTTTAAAGAAATTTAATAATATTATTGATTACAAAAATATTAAATTATTAAAGGCTTTTTTAACAAAATACGGAAAAATTCGTTCTCGTAGAAAAACTAGAGTAAGTATCCAACAACAACGTGCTGTTGCTAAAGCAATTAGAAAATCGAGAGCATTAGGTTTAATACCTTTTACTTGTGATGTAAAAATTTAACTATGAGAAAAGCACGAAATAATAATAATTTTATTGATAAAACATTCACAATTATTGCAGATGTAATTTTGAGAGTTTTTCCAGCAAGTCAACAAGAAAAAAAAGCCTTTTCTTATTATTTAAATGGTTTATCAGCTCAAGATGAAGGTGAGTATGCAGAAGCTTTAAATAATTATTATCAAGCATTACAAATTGAAGAAGATCTTTATGATAGAAGTATTATTCTTTATAATATCGGTCTAATATATTCAAAAAATGGAGATTATTTAAAAGCTTTAAAATATTATTATTTTTCAATTTTTATTAATCCAAGATTTACTTCAGCCTTAAATAATATTGCGGTTATTTATCATTATCAAGGAATTAAAGCAGCCGAAAAAAAATGTTATGGATTATCGGAATCACTTCTTCAAAAAGCAACTTTTTATTGGACAAAAGTTGTAAAAATTGATCCGAATTCGTATATCGAAGCTTGGAACTGGTTAAAAACAACACGACGTGTTAAATTTTAACAGTTCCATTTTTTATTGAAACCCTGTTAATTGTCAATTAGAAAAACAAGTTTTTTTATTTATTATTCAAACAAAAAATTATGAACGGTTTTGTTACACAAATTATCGGTCCCGTTATTGATGTAGAATTTCCAGAAGGAGCATTACCAAAAATTTATAACGCTTTAA
>Ga0214921_10008380_pt1 | contig 13418 bp, 7 predicted proteins | sample LL1505_MetaG_FD_177992 | JGI IMG/M metagenome (GOLD analysis project Ga0214921, IMG submission 177992) | Freshwater microbial communities from Lake Lanier, Atlanta, Georgia, United States - LL-1505 | ecosystem: Environmental > Aquatic > Freshwater > Lake | place: USA: Georgia | collected 2015-05-28 | reverse complement strand
CCGTTGGGATAGAGACAGGTGAGATGTCTCCTTTGTGTCTCGGGGGCGATCGTCTTCTTTATTTCGTCTGCTGATTCAGCCACTTGGTGGGAGGCCCATCCGGACCCAGCTACTTGGGCTCATGAGAGAATATTGCTAGGCGACACGCTTCGGTCTGAATTTACGAAAAAGAAACCTTCTGATATTCAGCCAGGAAGCGACGAGGCAGAGCAGTTTCGTCTGTGGCAGTGGCTTGACTGGGCTCGCACCGATTTCACACCCGAGGAAGCTTTGGCCTTCCGGGCTTTAGGGGAAAACTCCGAACTTCGGCGAGCCGTCCTTGAAAACATCCGACCAGAAGATCATCAGGATGAGGTCTTCAAAATACTTTTTCAGATGCAAATCGCTTGTCCGGATTGTCTCAAAGAGCTTCCACGTCTTGCCGTGGCCATGGCCCTTGTTTTTGATCAGCCCTTTCCCAAAAGATGGCCTCACCGTCAGGTTGCGGCCGATGCAGTTCCCACCGAGCCGGTCGATTCCGTAGCCCGATTGCAGTTGATGACAGAATTACAACGGGCGCGAAGGTTTGTGACTGACTTAAGGGATTTTACGGTGAATGAGTTAAAGTTCGTTATCGATCATCCTCTGGTTGCCTCGGAGATGGAGTGGGCAAGAAAGAATGTCACTGCCAGCCGAAGTGGATTCGGTAAGGTCTTTAGCTCGATTCGTTACGACATTCCTCGTTATGAAGCGAATCAACTGGTTTGGCCCTATCCCGCTTACACCTTCTCGGAAATCCGATCCAAGGGGGGAATCTGTGTCGACCAAGCTTACTTTGCTGCGAATACGGGAAAAGCGAAGGGGTTGCCCACCCTTTATTTTTCCGGGCAAGGGGATGATGGCGGACATGCCTGGTTTGGATTCATGGATTCACCAGGTCACTGGGAGACTGACTGTGGGCGGTACGAATCTCAAAACTACCCCGTGGGCAACGCGATGGATCCTCAAGTATGGCAGCCTATTTCAGATACCGAGCTTACCTTTTTAGCAAAAGGCAGAGAAAGGTCGTCGGCCCATCAGCAAGCAAAGCTACTTACCGATATAGGAAAGACCTTGGAAAAGAGTGATCCAGATCGATGGTTGGAAGCAGCGCTAATTGTTCAGCCTGAATATTTGCCTGCGTGGAAGGCGCAGGGCGAGCTACTAGATGGCGGGAAAGCATCTCCTGAAAAACGGGTGGAGTTTTGGGAGAAGTACACAAAGCGGTTTTCTATCTACCCCGACTTAAAGGTTGTCGGCCAAGAGAAGCTGCTCCAGTTAGCGAAGGAGAGGGGGGATGAGGCGGCAGTGAAGAGTCTTTCCCGCCAAATTCTGGTTCAAAACCGAACCCGCCGCTTTGATTTGGGAATCGGGGCCGCCGCCATGGAGGTGGGTGAAAAGATCGAGACTGGAAAGTGGTCAGAGGCGGAAACGGCCTTCCGCAGGGCGCTTCGCGAATTCAAGGGCCAGGCCGGTGGGAATCTTTACTACGGGCTTATTGTTCCATTTGTGGAAGCAGCATTAGCGGAGGGGCAGGGCGCCGTGGCAAAAAATGCTCTAGCGGAAGCACGCCGCATATTGCGTCCTGGAAAAGATACCTTGGTAGGGCGATCACTCATCGAGCTTGAGGCAAAAGCTCTGCCCGAGAAAAAAAAGAGGGAGCTGAAGTTTTAGCTGCACTCGATTTGTGCGTTTAGGGCAGTGAAGATCTGAAAATGGGTATCGTGGAGTCGGCGGCCAATGCGGTCGCTCCCAGGTTGGGCCATCATTCCACGATAGAATCGGTCACGCTGAATTGGTAGATCGTTCGGGTCTGGTAGATTTCTTCGGGGCGAATGATGGTGTTGGGGAAACGCGGTTGATTCGGACTATCGGGAAAATGCTGGGTTTCCAGACACAGTGAACTGCGCTTCATGTAGGGTTTGCCAGATTTCCCGTTGAGCGATCCATCTAGGAAATTCGCGGTGTAGAGCTGAAGTCCCGGCTGATCGGTAAAGACCTCCAGCTTTCGACAGCTGGTTTTTTCATAAAGGGTCGCGGCAGGCTTCTTTGCCCCTTTTTTCGGATTCAGAACAAAAGTGTGGTCATACCCGCTCCCATTGGCCAGTTGCTCGTTCGTCTGATTGATATCCCGTCCGACCGGCTTGGACATACGGAAGTCGAACGGTGTGCCCGCGACGGATGCAATCTTCCCGGTGGGGACAGAAGTTTTGTCGATCGGAAGCATCTCCTCCGCATCAATCATCAGTTCGTGATCAAGCACGGTGTTCGAACCTTCGCCCGCCAGATTGAAATAGGTGTGATTGGATAAGTTGACCGGCGTTGCGCGGTCAGTCGTGGCTCGGTAATCGATGATGAGCTCGTTGGCATCAGTAAGCGTGTAGGTCACCCGGGCCTTGAGCGTTCCGGGGTAGCCCTCTTCTCCGTCTGGAGAGGTGTAACTAAATCGAACGCCATTCCGGAGTTGCTTCGCATCCCACACGACCTTGTCGAATCCGGTGACCCCGCCATGGTTGTGATTCGGACTGTTGTTCTTCGCGAGCACATGTTCGACGCCGTCCAGGGTGAAGCGTCCATTGGCGATGCGCCCGGCATATCGGCCGAGGGTTGCCCCGAGGTAGGGCTTCTTGACGGATGACCGATAGGGTTCGACGGTGTCGAAGCCGAGCACGACGTCTGCCATGGCGCCGTTGCGGTCTGGCACTTTGATCGAGGTGATCCGCGCGCCGTAGGAGGCCAGACGCACTTCCATTCCGTGGGCGTTCTTTAGGTTAAATTGGGCATCCTTGTCATGGGCTACACTGGGCACCGAATGGGCTGGCGTCAGGGCCGTCGAGACGATCAGACAGGCGAGTAACCCTACGTGGCGTCCCGTGGGACGACTCGGAAGTTTCGGGCGGAGGAGATAATTCATGGAGGGGGGGCAGGGGAGGCGACTGTTTTCCCCCTAAATATATAGCACTTCAACCGGTTTTATGACGGAATCATTTCAACGAAATCGAAGTGCTCCTGACTTGAAAGCAAAAGGGGCGCGCATCAGAGTGTCGTGACATGCCGACGACTGATTTTCGCTTATGTGGAGGTGGTCGCGGATGTTTCGTCATAATTGGTGCGCTTCCGCTGAAAGGGGGGGTGAGGTAAATTATGGAAAAAACTAAAGCCGATGCAAGCGGCCCAACGCCCGAGTTTGTCCGACTCTTAACGGCATCGCAAAGTGCTATGTATGCCTTCATTGTGTCGCTTTTGGGTGGGGTGAACGACGCCCATGACGTGCTTCAAGAAGCAAACATGAAACTCTGTCGCAAATGTTCCGAGTATGATCCGAACCAGCCTTTCCTGCGGTGGGCCTACGCCTTTGCCCGTTTTGAGGTCATGGCATGCCGGAAGCGCAACCAGCGGTCGCGCCTGGTTCTGGACGATGCCTTGTTGGCTACCTTTGCCGACGAACTCGAAGGATCCTCCGAAGACGCGGACCAGCGGTTGAAAGTGCTTGAAACCTGCATGGAGCGCATGACCCCTCGGCAGCGCGAACTCATCACTGCGCGCTACGGTCAGGGTGAGGCGGTGCAGGATATCGCGTGCCGGCTTTCCCGCTCGGAAAATGCAATGGCTGCACTCTTTTACCGGTTGCGCAAAATACTGGCCGACTGTGTGCAGTCAGTGATCGGTAACGAGGTCAGGGCATGAGTAAGGAGTCATTCGAGCATCTGTGCCATGTAGTCCTGGAGGGCACGGCCGACGAGGTGCAACTCGAACAGTTCCGCGCGCACTTGCGCGCCGATGTGGCGCAGCGCAAGGCTTACGTCGACCAGACACAGATGCATGCCCTGCTTACTTGGCAACAGGGGCGCGCGGCCATCCCTGAGCTTGCCCTTCTCTCTCCGACGAATGTAGCTCCCCAACCGAAGATTCGCACCTTCCGCTCCCGCAGGACATCCCCCCTCCTTCAGGCGGCACTCGCAGCAGCAGTCCTTTTGATGGTGGGATTCGCCTTTTGGCAATTCGGCGATCACGGACGCAAACCCGACTCCGTGACCGTGGCGAAAGGGGTATCGGTTGATATCCTTGCTTCGGAGGGCTCGCCGTATCAGGTGGGTGAGCGGGTGGTGCTGGAGAAATTGCGGATGGATAGGGGTTCTTTACGGTTCCGAATCTCCTCCGGGGCGGTGGTGGACCTAGAAGGTCCCGTGATCTTGGAATTTGTGAATCCGATGCGCTTGCGGCTGTTGCTGGGCAACATCACCATCGATGTGGGTTCGGAAGCCAAGGGGTTTGTGCTCGATACAGCGAGCGCCCTCTTGATGGATATTGGTACGCGCTTCGGCGCATCCGTGGGCAACGACGGCAGCACCGATGTTCTGGTGCTTGAAGGTGAGGTTGAAGTTTACCGGGCTGGGGAACTACCTACACAGAAAAGCCGACTCGCGAGTCTTTATGAGGGGGAGGCGGCGCGGATGGCGAATCGGGAAGCTAAAATCCAGCGCTTGCAAGCGTTGGCGTTGCAGGGCGATCGCTTGGCGATTCGGGGCTTGAACGCCCCTGATTCGGAGGTGATCACGGGTGTCACGGACAATATCAAGAAAGCAAACTTTTACCGGTGCTATACTATAACGCCGGGTGGTATGTGGGAGGGCGCGCTAGCTTCCCTCGTTCATCGCGGGCACCGCAAACTCTCTTGGCGCGCCATGCCCGACCAGCTTTTCCCGGCAGAATTGGAAGGAGCCGATGTGATCGGAACCTTTCAACGTCAATCGATCCACCAACCACTGCCCGACATTAATCTCGAACTGTCTCGTCCCTGCGCGGTTTATGTATTATTCGATAGTCGGGCGGAGCCGCCTGAGTGGTTGCGGCAGGGCTTTCGGGACACTGGGTTACGCTTGCGTAGTGGGCCGTGGTGGCCGGACCTGTTTGAAACGAAAAAGCTTATGCCGGATGCGAATGGTGAGCTCTATGTCGTGCATTCTGTCTGGCGCAAGGACGTGCCGGGCTCTGCCACGGTGACACTCGGTGCGCCTACAATTGTAAGCGAGAAATATCGCTACGCCATGTATGGCATCGCCGTGAAGCCGCTCTGAACATTGATGGGGTTTCGGGGTTAGCCCCTTGGGGGTATTGGGCTGGGCGGTCGCCCTAGGTGGCAGGGGATAGAGGCACTTTTCTCGTCATAAACCGCTTCTTAGGCTGAAAGTAGTAACCTCTAAGTACATTCCCCAATGCACCAAAGTAACATAAATAAAAACCTAATTATGAATTTTAAAAATCATAGCCAAGTTCATCGCCTCACAGCGATCGCATTCATCCTCGCGCTTGCTCTAGTCCCGACCGCTTCTGCCGCTGACGGCACATGGACCGGTGGCACTTCGGTTGCCTGGGCTACGACATCAAATTGGCTCAATGGCATTAGTCCGGGAACAACTGATACTGCGATATTCAATTCGGCGTCCTACCTTTTTTCACCTTCAGCGACCTCAAACTTGAATCTCGCTACCTTGCGTTTCGACTCGGGCAACACTGGCGCGCTAACTATCACCACGTCGACATCTGCCAATCGTTTGAACTTGTCTGGGGGGATTCAGATGAATGCAGGATCGGGTGTGGTAACTATTGGTGCCGCGTCCAGTCAGGGCATCTCTCTTCTTAACAATGTGTCGTTCGCGAATAACTCCAGCAGCTTGCTTACGGTTAGAACCTTGAGCGTCGATGAGTCGGTGCTATCAGGCACCGCCACCGTCACCTTGAATGGTTCGGGTTCGGGTGGAACGACGTTTGGGTCTGGCGGCCTGATTGACGGCGCAACCGCAAAGTTGGCGTTGAACGTCAATACTACCGGGGGCGCTACCGTTCTAAGTTTAGCCAACACCTACACGGGCGGAACGACCCTTACCCAAGGCAATCTTCTGCTCGGCAACAATACCGCACTAGGGACAGGCAGCCTCGCCCTTAACGGCGGCAAGATTTCTTCCAGCGCAACTACTTCTCAGGCCCCTGCCAACAACACCACCATCGGCGGTAACGTCACCCTTGGCGACGCGGTAAATAACGGTAAACTGACTTTTAGCGGAACCATGGGCCTCGGCGGAGCCACCCGCACACTCACCACGGATTCCTTGGTGGAATTTATCGGAGTCGTCAGCGGTGGCGGTGGAATCACCAAGCAAGGCACAAGCGCGCTGACTTTCCTCGGTGCCGGCGCCAACACCTACACCGGTCTCACTACGGTAAGCGCAGGCGGTCTCACCCTGTCCAAAACCTCTGTCAATGCCATCGCAGGCGATGTGCTCGTCAACGGCACGGGCACCTTGACCCTTGGCGCAGCGGACCAAATCATCAATACTTCCAACGTCGAAGTTGCAGCTGGTACTCTCGCCCTCGCTACATTTAACGAGACCGTCAACGGCGTGAAGCTCACCGGCGGCACAATCACCGGCACAACTGGCGTTTTAACCAGCAGCACCGCGTATGATTTCCAAAGCAGCGCCAACGTCACGGGTATTCTCGCCGGCACGGCAGGCGCGAACAAGACCACCGCTGGCACGGTGACCTTCACCGGAGGCAATGCCAATACCTACACTGGCCTCACTACGGTGAGCGCAGGCAGCTTGGTTCTCAATAGAACTGACAACGTCGATTCTCTCGCAGGCGATGTGCTCGTCAACGGCACAGGCACCTTATCAATTACCAAGATCGGCCAGATAAAAAATACCGCCAACGTAGAAGTCGCCACCGGCGGAACATTGGCGATTAGCGGTAATGCCGAGACCGTCAACGGCGTGAAGCTTACCGGTGGAGCGATCACTGGTTCTGGCAGTGCCTCCGTTCTGACCAGCACGACAGCCTTTGATTTCCAAAGCGGCAGTTCCACAGCAGTTCTTGCTGGCACGGCGGGTGTAACCAAGACAACTGGTGGGACGGTATCGCTCGGTCGTGCTAGCACCTACAGCGGTAGCACCACTCTCACTGCTGGCACCCTCCAGATTGCCAGTGCTAGCACGGGCTCGGTGGAATCGATCACTAGCAGCGGAATAGGTGCAGGAACTCTCAATCTCAACGGCGGCACGCTATCCTCTGGCAGCGGGACGGCCCGAACCCTTCTCAATGCTGTTACCGTCGGCGGCAACGTCATCTTGGGCGATGCCGCCAATAACGGTAAGCTTACCTTCAGCGCCGATGTCGACCTCGGTGGCTCCGCCCGTACGTTAACGACTGCGAGCGCCATCAACTTTGATGGCGTCGTCAGCAACGGTGGCATCAACAAAGTCGGCGCCGGCAATCTGACGCTTGGCGGCGCCAACACCTACTCGGGATTGACGACAATCAATGCAGGCACATTGACCGTGGCCGGGTCCATCAAGTCCGGCTCTGTCGTAAATGGTGGTTTGCTCAACGTGGATGGTGCTGCCGGCGATGTGACAGTGAACAACGAAGGTAGCTTGGGGGGCTCGGGAACAGTAGGTGCGGTAACACTGACTAGAGGTTCATTCCTGAAACCTGGAAATAGCCCAGGTCTCTTAACAGCTGCATCATCTAGCTGGGCGGCGGGTTCCACCTATAATTGGGAGATTGATCAGGCGAGTGGTGGCACAGCTGGAGTTAACTGGGACGTGTTCTCTGTGACTGGAGCTCTTGATCTGAGCGCTCTTTCTTCTACAGCCACAATGAACTTAGTGTTGCAAAGTCTTCCGGCCATGGACGACTTTAGCACCACTGCTCCTTATAGCTGGGTCTTTGCGCAAGCGGGTTCGTTCATTGGAACCGGTTTGGCCGATGGCGCGGATGTGACAAATCTCTTCAATATTAACACAACAGCCTTCAATGGCGGGAATCAGCCAACTAACGGGTTCAAAGTTGAGGTTGGTACTGATGTAAACAATCTTCGTACACTCAACTTGATGGCCATTCCTGAGCCTTCCACCGGTTCTATGCTGGGCTTTGGCCTAGGTGGGTTGCTGCTGACACGGTTGCTACGTCGGAAACAGAGCTGAACCGACTGCACTTAAAAATCTAACTGGAAAAAGGGCCGCGCTTCAGTGTGGTTTGGGAAGTCGCTTACGCGCGAATCCTAACCTCGGCGGAGGCATCTGCAGATTGACGATGTCGGGGGAGGGGGTTGTCTGGCTAGGATGTTAACTTCTTCCGTCATAAATAATTTTGCTGGCTGAAATATAAGTAAGTTTATCCATGCAAACCAAGGCCACTTTTGACTCAACTTTCTCACCGCGTCCGCACTACTTGCCGTCTTCTGTAAGTAATTTTACTAAAAGTATTTGCTAAAATAATTACCATAATCTATGTCTTGACAAATCGAGTTTAATGCAATAATATTAAGGAACTTCCCTAATGGAACTCATGAAGCCCAACCAAGTCTCTCTCCTTTCTACAGGCGGTGCATTCTTTGCTCTTGTTCTTTTTCTAGTCCCCACCGCAAATGCCGCAAATATCGTTTGGACCGGTAGCACTTCGGTCACATGGGGCACGGGTTCAAATTGGCTTAATGGCAATGTTCCGGGAACAGGTGATACTGCGGTCTTCAATTCGGCGTCCTACCCTTTTTCACCGACAGCTGCGGATAATGCTTTTGTCGGTGGCCTGCTTTTCGATGCGGGGAACACCGGAGGCGTTACGATCGCGACGGGCGCAGGCAACAATCGCCTGAATGTGGGCTCCAGTGGTATCCAAATGACCTTGGGAACCGGCGCAGTCACCATTGGTGCCACCTCAACAATGGGCATCAGCCTCACTTCGAATCAGAGTTGGATCAACAACGATGACAGTTTACTGACCGTAAGACGTGTGTCGGTCGATGATGTTGCTGCTATTGGCACCTACACTCTCACGATCAACGGGTCGGGCGCTGTTGGCACTTCAATTACGGGTACCATAGGTGACATCAATAATTTAGCCAATGTTAACACCAAGTTGGCGTTGGTGATCAGTACCACGGGCGGAAATACCACGATTACCCAGATAAACACCTTTACGGGTGGCACAACGTTGACCCAAGGCAACTTAGTCCTCAACGACGACCTCGCAGCGGGCGGTGGCAACCTAGCTCTTAACGGTGGTAGACTTGCAAGCGCCGCAACTCGCACCATTGCAAATACTGTGACCATCGGTGGCGACGTCACCTTCGGCGATGTCAATCCTAACAATGGTAAGCAGACTTTCAGCGGAACCGTTAACCTAGTCGGATCAACCCGCACGTTGACGGCTGTGACCGATACGACATTCAACGGCATCGTCAGCAATGGCGGCATCACCAAGGTGGGTTCTGGCGCAATGATTCTTAACGGTGTCTCGGCCAATACCTACACCGGCCTCACCACTGTGAGTGCAGGCGGCCTCACTCTCGCGAAAACCGCAGGCGTCGATGCCATTGCTGGCGATGTGCTCGTCAACGGCACTGGCACCTTGACTCTCGGGGCATCCGATCAGATTAAAAATACCTCAACCGTTGATGTCGCCACTGGTGGCACCTTTGCCATGGCCACTTTTAACGAGACCGTTGCGGGCGTGAAGTTCAGCGGTGGCACGATCACAGGTGGTAGTGCTCTTGCCCCCGTGACCTTAACTGTCGGCACATCGATTGATCTTCAAAGTGGCACCAGCTCGGCCAACGTGTACCTTGCCGGTGCGGCTTCCGCAACCAAGACCACCTCCGGACCCTTCACCCTCACTGGCGCGAACACCTACAGTGGTGGTACCACGCTCAGTCAAGGCCTCCTCCAGATCGGTATTGCCAGCACTGGTTCGGTCGGAGCGATTACCAATAGTGCGATTGGTTCAGGAACCTTGGCACTGAACGGCGGCACGCTCTCATCCTCTACCACCGTGGGTCGAACTCTTCTGAACGCAGTTACCGTTGGTGGCAACGTTACCTTGGGGGATGCCATTAATACCGGCCCGCTTACATTCAGCGCCGGTGTCGAACTCGGTAATTCTTCTCGGACGCTAACGACCGCTAGCGCCGTCAACCTTAATGGCGCCGTGATCAATGGTAGCGTCATTAAAGACGGTTCCAGCACCTTGACGTTTAACGGTGCAAATACCTTCAGTGGCCTCACGATTAGTGCCGGCACAGTGGCGATGAGCAGTCCTAACGTAGGATCGGTCGGATCGATTACCAGCAGCTCAATCGGAACTGGAGGCCTGACCTTCAATGGGGGCTTCATTTCCTCCAGTGGTACCTCGGACCGTACGGTTCTGAATGCGGTCAACTTCACCGGCAATGCCGGTTTCGGGGGCATTGGCGCTGGCACTCTCACCTTCAGTGCGAATGCCAACCTCGGCGGAGGCATCCGCACGTTGACGACTGTGACCGATACGACATTTAACGGCATCGTCAGCAATGGTGGTATCAATAAAGCCGGCGCGAGCACCCTGACCCTCGGCGGTGCCAACACCTACACTGGCAACACCACGGTCAGTGCTGGCGCGCTCCAACTCGCGACCAGTGGTTCCATGCGTTTTGTCATCGGCAGCAGCGGAGTAAACAATGCCGTTACCGGCACCGGCACCACCACGATGAACGGGCAGTTCACCTTTGACCTCACCGGGGCCTCGACCAACACGAACGCCACCTGGACTATCGTTGCCGCAAGCCTGAATCCAACCTACGGGACTGGTTTTAGCGTCGCCGGCTTCATCGGAGACGGTCTAGGTAATTGGAATAAGGAGACCAATGGCGTGCGGTATATTTTCTCGCAATCCAGCGGCGTCCTTTCCGTGCGGTCCTTAGGCGGAGTCACACCCTACAACGCTTGGGTCAACTCTTGGCCGGGCTTTATCCAAACTACCCCCACCGATGACCCTGATGGCGATGGTTACAACAACAACATTGAGTTTGCGTTCGGCGGTAACCCGACGATTGGTACCGGCGGCGTCCTGACTGCCGTGTTGGTCGGATCCGACGTGGTTTTCAGCTACGTCGCCATGATCACCCCCCCCGACGCGGTGATCTATGAGGTGCAAACCACGACCGACCTGTCTGCTAGCTCATGGAGCAAATCTGACGTAATTCCAACTCGGTCAGCCAACCAGGAGGGAATCAATCAACCCAGCAGCTACGAGCGCAAGGAGTTCCGCACCCCAGCGACGGCAAAAGGCTTTTACCGTGTACAGGCCACCATCGCCCCGTAGTTCGAGAGAGTCATCCCACGAACCGTAACTTTCAATGGCGGCTCGATTTCCTCTGGTACTGCCGTGAACCGAATTATTACAAATGCGGTCAACTTCACCGGTAGTGCTGGTTTCGGGGGCGATGGGGCTGGATCTCTCACCTTCAGTGCGAATACCGACCTCTGCGCAGCTACGGCCAAGAACGTGATCGCGCGTCGTTGATCATCGCCCCCACGTTCCAAACCTCGGTTGTCCAGTTGGTTGAACTGGTCGGATAGAGGCTCGGTCGCGACATCTGAGTCACCTCGCAAAATTATTGGGTTAAGGCACTTGCTTGAATTCGTTATTAACTTTTCCCGTCATAATCTGCACTTTCGGCTGAAATTCACCTTAGAGTTTTCGCTATCTGTTGGTGCTAGGTGGCTTACTCTAGATCCAATCAAAAGACCCAAACAGTATATTATCGAAAAATCATAATCCACTATGCCAAGCAAAAGACGACTTTCAGATGCTTTCACTCTCGTTGAATTACTCGTTGTCATAGTGATTATTGGTTTGCTAGCTGGCCTCGCCATTCCTATCTTGGGTAAGGCCCGTGACTCAGGCGACCGGGCCAAGTGCATATCCAACATTCGCCAAATTAGCTCCCTCTATCTCACTATGGTCGTCGCCCAGGACGGGGTGTTGGTCGCCGCGAGCGGGAGTGCCTTCACATGGTATGAAGCGCTTGAAAATAATGGCTATATCAACAAAACCGGTGACACACAGAAAGACGTGGAAAATTACAAAAAGCTGAGTTGTCCAAGAGCGTTGACCGTTCTAGGTAACAAATACAACGTGACCCGTGCGACTTATGGGCTCAATACATATATCGCCGATTCAAATGGACCCACGCGTATGGCCCAATTGACAAAGCCTAGTGCCACCTTACTCATAGGCGACGGCGACACGATGAACTCGGGTGCTGGTATGGTCATGAACCTCAATGCAGCTGGGAACAGTATCATGCCCTACCACAACAAAAAAAGCGCTATCACCTATTTCGATGGCCATGCGGAATTTGTTGATGACGCCTTCCTGACCAATGTGACGCAGAAGGCGAAGATCAAAACGGAAGGCTCCGAAGCATCAGTCTTCTGGAAGGGGTACTAACTCGTGGCCCAATCGGAGACTAAGCGTGGGTATTCCCGTCAGAAAAACCATTCATTTATGAAACAAACCGCGTTGACTCTAATCTCGGCGAGCCTGTTCTGTAGCGGATCGTTGTCGTTTGCCGCCCCGTTGACCTGGCTGGATATCACGGTCAAGGTTCAAGCCGATCAACCGGTCGAAACGGCGCAAAGCCTGACGGATGAGGCGGACGGTTTTCAGCGACTGGCCATCACCCTCTCCAACAAAGGCTCTCAGCCGCTGGCAATTGAGGGGATTAACATCCGCATCCCTCTGGCCGAAAAACTGACTAATGATCTTGAGATTCTTTACGGTGGAAGTTGTATGGGGCGCACGCCCATCTTGCGCCAGAACGTGGGCGCGGCGACCGCGAAAAGCTCCAGCCATATGTTTGAAATGGTGCGACTGGCGGACGGAAAGTATCTCTTCGCTGGGGCGCTCTCTTGGCGCATCTTCCTACCAAACTTCACGATCAAGGACGGCGCGATCGTGATCTGGTCTGACGGCGACGGGCGGCAACTCAAACCAGGTGAGACTATTTCGTATGAGCAAATTGTCCTCAAGCGTGGCGACGATTGGCTGATGACTCTCGACCAATTCGGTACCGCTATTGCAGCGGAGAACGGCATCAAGAAACTGAAGCCTGCCGATTTCAAAGGTTGGGCCACATGGGATTACTATGGCCGAGTTTTCACCGCCAAGGATATCTACGGCAACATGGATGTGCTTAAAAAAATCGCCCCCGAGGCGAACATAGTGCAGATCGACGGTGGCTGGTGGACCGAGCGCGGCGATTACCAGAGCGTACGCCCCAATCTTCTGCCCGGCGGCATCAAGGAGATCATCTCCCGTGTCACTTCTGAGGGGAAAATCCCCGGCATCCACTTCGACGGCTTTCGGGGCGATGAGAATTCTGAGATCTACAAAGCCCACCCCGAATATTTCCTGCATGACCTGGACGGCAAGTTGATCGTTGAGGCGAATAACAAGGGGGACAAGGTGATGAGGTATATTTACTTCGATTACTCGCATCCCGGAGCGCGGGCGCATATCGCCAATTGTATTCAGAACATGAAGGACAATTGGGGCATTCGTTATTTCAAGGTGGACTT
>Ga0214921_10008379_pt1 | contig 13418 bp, 18 predicted proteins | sample LL1505_MetaG_FD_177992 | JGI IMG/M metagenome (GOLD analysis project Ga0214921, IMG submission 177992) | Freshwater microbial communities from Lake Lanier, Atlanta, Georgia, United States - LL-1505 | ecosystem: Environmental > Aquatic > Freshwater > Lake | place: USA: Georgia | collected... | reverse complement strand
TTTTTTACTTTTAAAATTATAGATTTTTTAAGATTCTTAATTTGCTTATATCCTGCAGACCTATTCTTTTCGCTGGTTCTATATCCCATTAATTTTGCAACTTGATCTTCATTTTTCGCTTCTATATAAAGGTATTTATAAATTTTCCATTCAATTGGCTTTAACACTTTATGCATTTTATTATGAATATTTTTTGCTGTCGCTTCTAAATCTAAATTTTGATTAGGTATATTATTTATTTCATGCATGTGATTTTCTGCACTTAAAGTTAGTTTTGTATCATGCGCATTCTTTTTATTTTTTTCCCAATTTGCATACAATGGGCAAGAATTACATTGTGAGCCATATATACCACAACCATCTTCTCCTTCTGCGGCGTTACATTTCAAACATGGTCTAGTAAAATTGCTGTAGTTATTTCTTATTAAATTTTTAATTTGGTTGCTTATGATTCTATTAATCCATGGAGCTAAAGGCTTTGAAAAGTCGTAAAGGTGCCATTTTTTATATATATGAAATCGTAATATTTGTGATATATCGTGAAAATCCATCCAAGCGATTGCTGTCAAATTCCATTTATTTTTTCTTTTTAAAATTTCGAGATTTATTTGCTCTATAGATTCCTCAAAAGAAGGTTTTGCCGCCATTTAATTTTTATTTTTTGGTTTAATCGATCTGGCTTCGTTTGAGAAGTCTTGTAGAATTTTCTTCTTTTCTAATTTTGACATTTTTTTTCTAGGGGTCCTGGGTTGTTCTCCTTTTTCTGCAGTTCCCATGAGGTCTTTTATTGTATTTTTAACTAATTTATTTGTGGAAATGTCAAAGTCTAATTCTTTTATGTTATTTTCATAATGCTCTGAACCATTGTCGTCATCAAAGTCGTCTTCTGTATCAGGAGAATTGATTTTTTTTGTTTTATTTACAATAATGCTTGATTTCGAGTTTAGGTTATTTTTTGTATCAAAGTTTAATCCGCAAGAACTGCAGAATTTAGGTTTATTTAGCGCATAATTAGTTGGATTACCGCACTCAGGACAATAGTGTTTTAGCATAAAATATTATACATTCAGAACAATCAATATTCTAAATTATATAATATTAAGTAGCGAACTGAGTTCTTTCCCAAGCTATAAATCTTGGGCTTACGCCAGAAACAGAGACTATTCCATTGTAATTCTCATCGCTTAAAATTCCCCCGTCGCCAGCGTCTACAACAGAATTTGCAGATAATATAAAGTTAAAAGAACTAGCGCTGGCAGTAGAACCATATTTTACATATAGAATATTATTACTTAAATTTTGTACATAAAGTTCTTTTCTGTCTGTATTATTTTCTATAGCAACGCCTACATTCGTCTTTATCGTATAACTAGAAATTACATTCGTCCTTACTGGTTCTATGTTCACCGTGCCAGCGATAGGCACTGGACTATTTACAGCATTTTTAATTTCTACTTCATTTAATACGTTAAGCGAACCACCAGTTACATTAACGTTTACAGTATTTACTCCCTTAAGCGATACTCCTTCTACGGCTATTCCAGAAAGATAAGACAGGGCTTGGCCGCTTATGCTAACATTATCCGTAGTATAGTTCAAGTCTGATTGATTAACATTAACGCCTACGTTAGCTATCCCAGAAAGATATGATAAAGCTTGGCCGCTTATGCTAACATTATCCGTAACATAGTTTAAGTCTAATTGATTAACATTAACGCCTGCGTTAGCTATTCCAGAAAGATAGGTTAAAGCTCTGCCGCTTATGCTAACGTTATCAGTAATATAATTTAAGTCTAATTGGTTAGTATTAACTCCTTGGTCAAGGGAAGATTTTATACCGCTAGCATAAGGTATAAGTTGTTGCCTAATTAAATACTCGAGATCGTCTATAGCTGTAAAGTCAAAACCCTTGTAGCCAGTAAAATTAGCTTCTTGCGTATATACTTGTATTACGTTTTTGTTAAATTCTGATTGTTTTATATTTTCTACCATAATATATATATTTTCCTTATTTTACACTTTATAATGAGTTATTGGAGAGTTTTATTTAATATAAATTAGACTCTTATTTAGCTTTGTTACATTCGCAACCCTGTGGCTTTTTGGAAGCAGGGTCAGACCCACATCCTACTCCACCTGTCTTTGCCACGCAGTCTTTATACGCATCATTCTCCTTATTCCAAAGATCGCATGCAAAACCATTCACTAATACTACTATAGTGCCTACTATTCCTGCGGACCCTACGGCTAGGATGCCTACTGCTAATGCTGTCATAGGTGTCATAATATGATACTCCTTTTTTATTAAAATGCTATATAATCCATATTAGATATCCCAGATAATATTACAGGTAATTTAAAATTACTATTAATATTAGAGGTATAAACATTTAAATTTCCGCTAAAAACTGGATTAGTAAGTTCTGAATAATTTCCAGTTCTTTCAGTGAATATATCTGAATTAATAATATTAACTGGAAGACCTAGAGGTTGGTGTCCGCCTGTAATTCCTAGATATAAATTAACACCACTTGGAAATGCCGTTGGGACTTTAAAAGTATAAATATTATATCTTGATTGGCCACTTATTGTATAGAATGTACGATATTCATTAAAGTAATATAAATTATTTTTGATATAAGCACGACTACCAGTCCAAAATCCTAACCCAAGACTATTTGCTGAATCTGTATTAGATAAATTAAAAGTATTTACAAAAGCGTAATATCTATTTTTTTCTAAATTTAAATTTTGCATTAATTTGTAGCCTGTATTATCCACTGTATATTTTGGATCTTCCGCGAATAATTTATATCCTGTAATTACTGGAGTTTTTATTTTTCCAGGTCTAATGTAGTGCATTGGGTATTTCTTCGCTTCGTATGTAAATGTAATTACATTATATTCATTTATTTGTCCTGTCAAATCAATATCTGCTTTGTATTTTATGGCTTCTTCTTGACCGCCATGTATAAGAAAATTGCCAGAGTATTGTGTGCCACCTGCACTCCATGAAACTACATTTGGAGTATTTGCGTTTGGACTAAATTCTATTAATTTATAATTATTCAATACTACTTTACTATATTCTGGCTCAAATGTTCTTGCTTGGTTTGAGTCAATTTTAAAAGAATGAGAATTACCAGAATTAATTTGTAAAAACCTATATTTTTTCCCTCTTACAAAATTAAAGCCTGAACCAGAACCGACATTATTAAATAAAATATTTCCATTTTGAAATTTAACTGTAAAATTTGAACCATTAGTATTTGCTTTTTGAGGAAGCATCGATAATGTGTCTATTACAAGTCTTAAATCTTGTTGTATCGCACCAGAAATTGGATTAAAATTTATACCAGTAAAAAACCCACTAAAACCAGATGTCCATCTAAATATTTGAGTAGAAGAATTCAAATTTTTAAGCCAAGAAGCGTCACTATCCACAGAGTAATATGTTTCCGCTTCTTTCAATGGGTAAATTGTCTTGATGTCTTTAAATATGCCAGTGCTAGAATATTCTGCAAGTTTATTAATTTTTTTATTTAAATCATCTTTAACAAAACCTGATTCTAATATACCGCCTGTGGCATATAGCGTAAGCCCAAAAAATTTATTGTTTTTATTTATAATTCCAGAATGGTCAAATCTAACTATTTGATTTTTAAGAGAATACGGTCTGTAAGATCCACTTGCGCCCATATCATAAAAATAATCATCAGAAAAAATTTGTGCATTATTAAAATTTATATTTAAAGTTAAGGGAACTGAAAATACTTGACTCTTTAGCCCACTAAAATTAGACCCCAATATCTCACCCGTCGCTCTATACATATATATGTATTCGTTCATTGATATAGAATTATTATTAATGCTTCCAGTTATATTTTTTGTATCAATTTTAACCTTAAAATATGAAACTGAATTTTTCCCCATAGAAAATAGGTTGATTTTTTGACCAGAAAAAATTTTATTCTGTTCAGATGTCCATTGGTAATCAGTATTATAAGAAGGAATATCTGGTGTTATTTCTATCATTCCTGTGTTTGAGTTTCCAAAATAAAATTTCTGAGTTACGCTTCCAGTATTATAAACATAAAAATCTTTAATAAAAAATTGTGGATAAATTCCAGAGCATTTAATATTAAATCCAGAATTAATATTATATAAGCTGCCAGTTATATTTGTAGCGTATAAATCTCCCCAACCTAAAGTATTTGGAGTAAAACTTAAACTTGGGGTATATTTAACATTTAAATTCCCAGTATAAAAAAATACATTATATCTTGGTTGATTTGGTTCTTCTTCTATTTTTCCTAATATTTTTGATGCAGACGTTATGTTTTTTCTTTTGTTGTATTGACTTTTATTTGGTATTAATAAAACGCGATAATCATAATTATTAATATTTTGTCTATTTAATCCAGAAAGAAAGAATATTTTATTGTAACCAACTATTTCTCCTGTAGCATAACCTAATATTTGTCCTGTCGGAATTTCATATCCAGATAATTCTTGCTCAGAATAGGCTATATTTCCTCCCATATCTCCAATCTGTATTCCACTATGGTCAAAGATTTCATTAAAATTTTTATATGGAAATGGTCTTACTTCTCCTCCAGAAACAAACGTATTTGCATTAACAAATCCACCTATAACATATTTTGATGAATCAAAATTTTTATTATATCCTGACCAAATTTCATCTATATATAAGCCTGTAGATTTTGAATCTGTATATGGTAAATTATCTCTTTCATAAAAAATATTGTCTGTATAAGAAAATGAAAAATCTCCATCTGCTAATTTTTTTTGTGAGAACCATCCATCTCTGTACCATTTGCCTAAATAATTGTTTTCTCTTTTGGATTCTATATCGTTTACATATTGATTATTTTTTTTAGAAGTACCTTTTAATTTAAATCCAAGAGACTCTGCTTCATTTATTTTTTGTTTAAAATCTGATTTTATTAGATTTAAATTTGCATTTTCAATAAATATTTCGCCTTTCAAAGCAATAAAATTATTGATTGACTCTGGTGAAATATTTCCTGTCATTCCAAATCTTGTCATAATGTTAGCCCTAATTTTTAGTAACTTCAGTGTTGTCTTTGAAGCAACAAGCTTGCAAGCTCTATTTTAATGCTTCTCTAGACGGTACTGTTTAATATTACACAAAACATGCATTTAAGTTATTTTCTCAAAATTTATATTGAGAAACTCGATATTGCTATCGAGATCGGACTATATCTTGCTTACCAACTTTTGTTAGTAAGACTGGGCGCTCGTGTCTCTGTTATTGTTGCGGTAACTCAAGAGTTAGTCTCTACACCTTCATGCTTCGTTTTTTACCGCGAAGCAAGCTTGGCTCGGTATAATCCACTTGGGACTTCCACCGAATTCACCCAGTATGGCCATTTTTATTTTTAAAGAACTGCTATTACTTACACTAATTATTTGATTTCTTCGAACTTTTCTATGATATAAGCAAGAATATCATTTCTCATAATATCACTTGTCCCGAATTTAAAAGTCACAATACCTTTACTAGCGCTTTTTTCATCATCAAATAGCTGATATATTCTCTCAAAACCACTATTTTTGATATCTGATTGACGAATATCTCCAATAAATATTAGTTTACTAAACTTGCCCATTCTGGTGCTAACTAATAGAAGATCATGAATACTTAAGTTCTGAGCTTCGTCGCAGATGATATAACTAGCATTGATGCTAAGTCCTCTTAAAAATCCTAATGGTAAGCCTTTAACTCTTTCTTGCTTTAATAATAATTCTGCTTGCCCTTTTGGAAGAAGTTCGTGAAGTTTATCCATTAAAGGCTGTAAATATGGATCTAATTTTTCATGAAGATCACCTTTAAGGAATCCTAAGTTATGAGTGCTACTTTCCACAGGATTACGAATATAAAATATCTCTCCTACCTTCTTATTATTGATTGCATGAAGAGCACAATAAACACTTAACAAACTTTTAGCTGTGCCTGCTGGACCTTTACAAAAAACCATCTTAGTAGATTTATCTTGTAGAGTTTGAATAAACTTTTTTTGATTTTCTGTCCAATTGAGATCCCTAATATTCAAGGGCTGTTGAATCTTATCTCTTTGAGGAACTACTGGTGACTTGTCCTCTTTTTGTTCTTTTCTATGCTTTTTAGACATGAGGTTTCCATAAAGATTTACACTATATTTCAAATTAAGTGTAAATAAATTAACTGTGGCATACTTAAATGCAAACATCCCTCCAATTGAAGCTTTTGTGCGAGGAAATTATTTAAGAAATCAAGAGGATAGTTTTGATAAGAAATATAGATGTTTAATTTTTGGTGTCACAAGTCTTCCTAGTCAAGTCCCTCTTTTTAATTTTCTTATGGAAGACGGAGGAATTTGGTGGCATGCGCCTATAAGTGCATTTTGCTCTAAAGAAGATGCACCAGATATGGAATTAGACGAATTAGAATTATGGGATAGTTTTAGTTATCATATTTCTGTAACAACTTTTTACCTATTAGAAAATAAAATAGTTAAATATACTGGCCGAAGTGGGCAAGAGTATACTGGTCGTTATTTATTTACTTTTGATTGGGCACACAGTGATTATAATGAATTAAATTTTGGATTTAGCCAAAGGCCAGACCAACATAAGGCTGGTCATGTTATAAAACTCGATAATGGTAATTTCGCAATACAACCCAACAACAGAATCAAAGTATTCGATCCAAGCTTCGCAACTAAAACAAATGAATTTTTGTTGCAAAGAAAAATAAACTCTCATATTTATACATCTGAAAATAGCCCCAAATGGGTTACTGAAGATAGCGATAATTATGATTATAAAATACAGGAAACAAAATGAATAAAACTATAAAAATAACACAAAAAAATATATTTGAAGGAGAAATTGCAAATCCTCAAAACTGCGCAATCGCAAGAGCAATAAAAAGAAATATGAAAGGCAAATTAATGAGCGTTTCTGTATTGCCTTCTCATGTTACATTAAGAATGGACAATAAAATGTTTGTGGCTAAAATGCCAAAATCTGGCGCAAATTTTATTAAGAGGTTTGATCATAGAAAACCCGTAAATTCTTTTGAATTAAATTTAAATTTTAAAAAAAGCTATTCTTTAGTCTAAATTACATTTTAAATTTGGGTCTGCTAAGTTTGGATTGTGGGATTTTTTTGTCCCGCGTTTATACATTTGGTATTTTATTGTATTTACAATTTTTTCTATTGGTTTTTCTATAATTTCTTTTTGTATTATATATTCTTTGTTAGAATTTTTTACAGCTAGTGAATTGCAAGCTATTATGAGTGAAGCGGCTAAAGGATCAAAAACTATAACTATCAAAAGGATAAATATTTTAACTGCAGTTTCTATTTTTAAATTAAATGCTTCTGCTACAAACTTAAGCGTGCCAATTTCTCCTTTTGTATTGTCACTTTCAAGAAGCATAACGTCTTGAGATATTTTTGTGGCTTGTTTTTCTAAATCTTGAAGATTAATTGTAACCGTTTCGATTTGATTAAAAAGAGAATTAATATTTTTTTGAGAACCTTCTATTATTTTATTTTTACTATCTAATAGTTTAGAGTCTGTTACTTTTTCTGTTTTAGCTGAAGCAAATAAACCTCCTTGCGTACTTTTTGTTGTTGTAACGTCTTGTTTGGCAACCGAATCAAAAGATATTTGATAAGTCTTTTGTAACTCTATTAAGTCTTTAAGTTTGTTTTTATTAAAATCTGTTTGAGATAAGATAAAAGCTTGTTGAGATTTTAAAGATTGAATCTTATTTAAAGTTAAAGAGTATTGAGAAAAATTTTTCTGAAAAGCATTTGATAAAAATCCAAATACCCCTAAGCTAGTTATAATCATTAATAAAATTACTGCGGCTAACATATAATATTTAAAAAATTTATTAATATCTTTCCAGTATCTATAAAGATAACTTACAGATACTAGCTTTGCTAACTCAAGAACTGCTGCCATAATAGCTGCGCTATAAAAACTTGCAGCAAATAAAAGAGCTATTCCTTTTATAGAAAAAAAAGCCGCACAAATAGCCAAAGAAAACGCAGAAAAAATTAAAATAATATTAAAAACCATATTTCAAAATTAAGCTATAGCAGTAGACGTATCGCAGCAACTGGCTTCGGATGGGCCGTCAGCGGATCTAAGGGTGCACTCCTCTCCAAGAGCCATAGTTTTATTTTCATAGGCGGTATATGAGCCTGGCGCCCAAACGTACCCAAAAACTATGGTCTGTCCATTAATCACAGCATAAGAACATTTTTTCGTTCCTGGACCTGATCCCTCCACGCAATAATAGCAATAACCAGCGTGTACAGCGTCACAAAAAGTATATGGGCAATTAGGGTTCGCGTTTGCTGCTGCTGCCGCAGCAGCACAATCTGCACACTCTTTAGCCAGCTCTTCTTTTTGGTCATTACAGTACGACTCTTCAGTACTACCAGGAGGACATTTCCAAGGCTCATCAGTAGGATCTGGCATGCCTTCACAAGGATCACCACCACCACCAGTTGGTCCAGCAGTTGGAGTCGTTGGAGTAGTTGGCGTAGTTGGCGTAGTTGGAGTCGTTGGAGTAGTTGGCGTAGTTGGAGTCGTTGGAGTAGTTGGCGTAGTTGGCGTAGTTGGAGTCGTTGGAGTAGTTGGAGTCGTTGGAGTAGTTGGCGTAGTTGGAGTCGTTGGAGTAGTTGGCGTAGTTGGCGTAGTTGGACTAGTTGGACACCAATAGCAATGGTTACAACCCAAACATTCCCACATTTTAACGTCTTCCCCTTCCTGGAGCAAATTATTCTTAACAAAAATCTTATTAAATTTTTTCATATATAAACAGTCCAAATACTATTAAATTCTTCTTGAGTTGGAGCATATATTCTCCCATTTTGGGGCTCTATGAATTTAACATCTATATTAACAATACCACTAGGATTTTCTACATAAAAAATATTCGCAGCATGTCCACCTTTTGAGCCGTCTTCTGCTCTTAATTCTGCCATGTAATTTACTACCCCGAAAGCAATTCCTTCTGCTTCTGAATCTATATTCTCTTGATAATAATCACAAGTAAAAAGTTTAAATGCATCAGCAAAATTATCGCAGTCCCATTTATGTTCCCATTTATTTAGATTTAATGTGTCAAGCCAAATTAAAAATTTTGGATATATGGTATCTTGTAACAAAGATTCTGTTGGTACAAAATAAGTCTTGTCTGAGGCAACAAAATTTTTTGGTAACTTTTTATTAGACCACGGAGCTATTAAGTCGTTTCTATTTATTGTCACCTATTTATTACACGAAATAGATAATTTTCCTTTAATTTTTTTGGTTTTTCCCTTGGTTACATTTGTTTGTAGGTTACAAATTTTAGATAAATTGATGTCTTTTATTTGTTTAATTTTTGATAAGTCTAGTGTATTAATGGTATTTTTAGTTTTTTCAGGTAAATAATTCTCTTGTGGAATATAATCAAAGGTATAGCTTTCTGTTGTAAAATTAATAAATAAATAATACAGCCCATATACAATTCCACAAGTTAATGCTAATGGTAATAAAATCATTTTATTTAGAGTGACAAAAATGAGTTATTGTATATCTACCATTTCCAGAAAATCTTTCTCCTGACATACTTATTGGTCGCACTTGATGGTCTAACTGACTTGGAAATATAAATAATCTATTAGAAACGTTCTCTAGTGTAAAATCAAATTCTGGCAGATACAATTCACCACCTGAAAATTGTTTTGGCTCTTTGAATAAATGTATTAAAACAGTATAGTAACCATAATCATAATGCGGTTCATAATAATCAGAGTTTTCATAATAAGATAACAATGTATTAAAATGACTGATATTATCCTTCCACGACTTTAGTTCCCAGCAAGAATTTCCTATGATATTTCTGACTTCTTGATTATCGTATAATTTTCTACCAAATTTTAGAATATCAGATATATTTTTTTGTGGTGCATAAATTTCATCTAGAAATAAAGCTGTGTTTTTTTTCATGAGTCTACCGTCTGAAGCAGTAGCAGAACCAGTTTGAGCTGGGGCCATCATTTTGCTTTCATCAGTTAAAAAGTCTAATTCTTTCCAAATTTTCTTTAATTCATATTCAGTAAAGTAATCATAAATTATAACGTGAGGAAATGGCGCTTTGAAAGTTTTTACATTCATAATCAAATTAATATCTTGTAGGATATATATTTACCATACTATTGTTTTCGCGCATTCCAAATAAAATTGGCTTTAATAGATTTGGATTTTGTATAATAGAATTGACTGATTGATTTCCTCTTAATATTATTGTTTTTTGATAGCCTGTTGAAGTAGATGATACTTTGATTTGATTGGGCGATATAGTTTCAATTTCTATAACTGAATTCTTTGGCCATTCAGAGTATTTGTTCTGTATCATTGCACTATTCCAGTAATAATCATGCCATTGAACTTGAAAAGTAGACCTTTCCTGAGCAAAGGCTTGGCCAATGACCATAAATAAGGCTAAAATGAAAATTTTCATATTCTTAATATAAAGCATATTTGCCAAATAGTCAAGTAAAAATATAAAGCTAGGGCGCGGGTAAAAAAGTAGGTTTAGAGCCTTTTGCGACTCACTGGAGGCCACATAGCAATTTCGGTCTTTAAGCTTGGGGTTGGGATCGGGAAAGCCGATTTTATTTTATTTATTTGTATCATTTTGTCAGAACAACCTACTGCGTGATGAAATAAGCTTTTATTAATATTAAATATACGATCCCCATGCACCACATAATCATTGGGAATAAAGTCATAATTAATTTTATTTTTTAAGTTGTTTATAATATATTGATCTTCTATCCACAGGAAGCGGGTAACTGAGGGGTCTGCACCCATCAAAGGCATTGCAGGTTTTTCAGTTGCATCTATTGTTTGTAATACTTCAACCAAAAAGTTTATTATATTTTGAATATTATTATTGTTTTTTATAACATAGAAACCACTGTTTACCTCATCAGATCCACCTTCTCTCATAAAATATATATCTTTATTTGTATTTTGAATATAGTTTTCTAAATTATACCACTCATGAACGTTTTTTTTAATATAAATAACGTCACAATCTGTAAATATAAAATATTTTATATTTTTTGGACTATGATAGTCTTTTAGAACTTTAATAACATGATTGATTTTAGATCTAATACAATAATACCACAAGTCTGATCTACTGAAGCTCAAGCCACTCCAAGGGCAACTTTCATCAATAGCTACTGGCGCTTTATCATCTATCATATGGTTAATATTGTTAGCTTTTATGTCATGTAGTGAATTTAAAAATACATTTGTCATTTCTGAATAATTAGGTGTTGAATAACAAATGAATAAAGATTTATTAATCATAATATAATTTACCTAGTATGCCAATTTCCGCCGCTTTGGAGTTTATTTACAATAGTATTATCATTATTAATAGGAACCAGTAAGTTTTTTATTGTTTTATTATCATTAGATAAGATACTAATAGATTCTTTTTGTTTTAATTGATTTTGTTTTGAGTCTTCTTTTGAAATTAAGTAATTTAAGCTTATATAAGCAAAAACGCCCAATAATACCAAGGCTATTAGTTTTTTTGATTTATTATTCATATAAAAGATATTACACATAGTATAGATTGAACATAAATGATATTATTTACTGTTGTATATATAAAAAGACTTTATAATAAAAATAGCCCCGCGGATTTTTTTACTTTGATATATAATAATAGGTTTTAATTACTCGGGGAGAATGAAAATGGTATCCCCCTAGCGTCTTTAAGGAAAAAAATATCTTAATTTTTTCAAAAATGGGGGGGGTAGTTTCTAGCCCTATCCTCCTAAGTCGTTGACTATCAATGAAATTTAACTTGAAAATATCTCTTGCACCTTTCCTGTAATATGATAGACTACTCTTATATGAAAAACAAATTAAGTAAGTTCGAAACCCTACTAGCTAACCTTGAAAAAGCCTCTGCGAATCACGCCAAGGCTTGCGAGTCTTTCATTAAAGTCTCTGAGGAGTATTCCTCTAAGCGTGAGGAGATGCTAAAAATGTACGAGCCTAGCGATCTCAGCCACGCTTGCGAATAAGACATTGACACAACCAATCGAAAAGGATAATATAACCACTATGAAAAACCAACTAAACATCACTAAACAATCATTCGGCGATACAACCGCTTTCCTCTTGGAAGGTGGCAAAGGTCGCATCACTTCGTTCCACAATGCCCTATACAACTGGGGTGCAACTAATGGGCAGTTGCACGATATGGGCAACGGCAAAGCGTTCTACTTCTACGCTCAGCCCGAGGCAGTCTTACACGCTCTCGTTAAGATCGCTCTACATTCCCTATGCAACAAGATCAACGCAAAGGGAATGAAAGGTGGATTGATGAACCTTGCGAAGATCAAGGCTCAAGGTCAATTCGATGAGATTGTTGATGGACGATTTCTTCGTACCTCTGATTCTAACGATACCTACGGATTCGGTACGATTACAGCAGAGAAACCTAGCGACTACTGCGGTGCAGTAAGCAACGGAAGGGACTAATAGTATGACAGCAGAACTACTCATCGTAGCATTAACAATACTTGGCGAAGCTAGGGGCGAGACATTCGAGGGAATGGCTGGTGTTGCTAGTGTCATACAGACACGCACCATAGAGCGCAAGCAGACACCTATGCAGGTGTGCCTATCACCTAAGCAGTTCAGCTTCTGGAATGGTAAGGTAAGCGAATCATCTAAGCGTAAGCTACTAGCTACCACGCAAGGCAAGGATGCTCTGTACCTTGCTGACCTTGTACTCCATAAGCAGATGCCCGACATCGTCAAGGGTGCTAACCACTACCACGCTGTTAGCGTCTCGCCTAAGTGGGCAAAGGACACTAAGCTAGTAGCAGTCATAAAGCACCATAAGTTCTATAAGCTGTAACGATTAGCTAGCCTACTGCCTGTAAGTGCCTACCTATCAAGGACTTACGCACCCCACCTCCCTGCAGCTGTAACTCGTTGATGGTGAACGAGATTTAAATGAAGAAATATGTTGCATTTCTTCTGAAATATGCTAAACTGTATCTATGAATAAGAAATTAACCAAATACGAAATCCTAATCGCAAATCTCGAAAAAGCCTCTGCTGACTTAAAAAAAGCTAGCGAAGAATCTCAAAAAAGATTGAATGAAAGTTTCGCAAAATATCAAGAAAAAGTTTCAGTCGCTCATCATAACTCTATGATGGTCAACGAAAAACAAATTGAAGAAATAATTTGACTTTTGCAGGAATTGTGGTAAACTATATACATAAGATAAAAGATAACAAATAACAAAGAAAGAAAAAAATAAAATGACTCATAGAATGATAAAC
>Ga0214921_10008378_pt1 | contig 13419 bp, 3 predicted proteins | sample LL1505_MetaG_FD_177992 | JGI IMG/M metagenome (GOLD analysis project Ga0214921, IMG submission 177992) | Freshwater microbial communities from Lake Lanier, Atlanta, Georgia, United States - LL-1505 | ecosystem: Environmental > Aquatic > Freshwater > Lake | place: USA: Georgia | collected 2015-05-28 | reverse complement strand
CTGTAAGGAAGCACCACTCTCGAAAAATCGGAGCGTACCCTTGCATGAGCTATTACCTCCATGCACAAAGTAGTGCCAAGGAAAATCATCAAGATGACCATCTCGGCAGGCCAACAAGAAGCGTGCAGGCACGGCATCGGCATCCTTACCGGGTTGGTCACCCTTGGAGCCTCGGCAACCCTTGTGCACAAAGCGAGTTCTCTCCGGCCGAAAGCGGTTTTCCTTGATTTCAAAAAGACTGGCGTCAAATGGAGAAAGCAGACCACATTTCACGCACCGCATCCAACGCGGAAACGGTCTCACCGGCACGCCAATGTTCGCTTCTGCAGACCAAACGTCGAGCAATTCGGTTTTTTGGAACGGCGGCATGCGTAAGCTGTCTACTTGCGAACCCAGCACCTTTCGGACAGCGGCCAAGAGGCGTGCCTCCTGAATCGGTTGGCAACGGTCTTTTTCCCAGCGATCAATGCCAAGTGTGACCACTGATAGGCTCGGAAGATCAATGAGTGCTCCTGGTCCATAGGTCCAGAGCAACTGGCTGGGTCGCACTTCTCCGACTGGCGTTTTGCTATTCATGATCATGTTCAATCCTCATTCTTTGCTGCGGGACGCGGTTTCCAGTCGTGGTCGTCCGTAATGTGGCTGGTATTCATGATCAGCCGAACGCCAGGCTCAACTTCCCGCATCGACATTGGGACCGTCCAGTTATCCCAAGCCTGCAAACCAGGAGATTTAATCAATGCAACCGTTTTGTCTTTGTCTGGGCCGCGTTTTTCATAGGCCAGCTTTCGGCCACCTTTACTGACTTCTTTGGCCCACTCATCAGCACGCTCTTTGAGCTCTTGCTCAGCCAGGCTCTTGGTACTCGAAAGGTCACTCACACCCCACGCTCGCTTCACTAAGACGTCAATCGCATCGGTGATTTCTGCTTTGTCAGACTGGTCAAGTTGATCGGCCCCTTCATTGGGGCTGAAAATGTCATTGTCAAGCCGCATCAAGCTCAGCAGTGCTCCAGTCAGGCCACGGTCCATCGCTCGTGGGGAAAACGGAGTGACAGACTGGGCTTCAACGTGTTTATAAAAAGTGGCGTGGTAATGCTCGAATGTCTCGTAATGCGAAAGGTCTCGAGGCCTGGCCCAAGTCAACACCGTACAAACTAAGCCTGGGAATGAGCGCCCAACTCGGCTGGTCGCCTGAATGTACTCCGCTGTTCCTTTTGGTTGACCATTGACCGCCATCAGACCCAGCCGATTAACGTCAACGCCAACAGAAAGCATGTTTGTGGCAAGGACCACATCAATCGCTCGGGTATCGCCGTCTTGCCATTTCGTGACGTACTTACCAGTCGAAGGATCAAATGCAGATTTGAACTTAACCTCCAGCTGGTCAAGATATTTTGGAATGTCTTGACTCGAAACCCTCGAAGTCAGTTCACGAATGTTGCTAATGCTGCGTTGCGCAAGCGAAGGACGCTCAACCATACTCATCTGCACACGGTAAGAGCGGGTTTGAACATCGTCCTCCGCCAATCGCTTCATGCCGCCCAATTCACGCAGGGAGTTGAAATAACCGACCATGGTCATGTAAGGATCAGCTGGTTCACCAAAGTGATCAAACAGCTCTTGTGATGCAGTCAAGAAGGCCGTGTAAACGCGAATAAGCATCGCGGGGCGGGAACTACCCGGTGAACAGACGCCAAGGTAACGTCGACCCGGCTTATCTACTATGGGGCGTTGAACCGAGAAAAAGTTATCTTCGACGTCGAGTCCATGTGGCGGGAAAACCGACATCTGACGCATGAAGACATTGTTCACTTGTTCCTTCGCCTTACGCACTGTCGCTGTGGAGGCAATGATTTTTGGCTTGACAGTTTTATCGCCGAGCTTCCAACCGCAAAGTTCATCAACTGCAGTCTCGTAAAGCCCCACCATTGTTCCAAGTGGCCCACTGATCAGGTGAAACTCATCCTGAATAATTAGGTCTGGGGGTCGAATTGGGCTGACATTTTTAACTTTGCTGGTGAAGAGACCTTTACCAGCTGGGTGATTGCCATTGCAATCTGAGCCCTGCCACAGAAGCCCGTGACGCTCGCACTCTTGTCCAACTCGGCCAAACAGTGTGCGCACCTGACCACGCCAAGCCATCATCGCGAACTTATCAACAGTGGCGATCATCATCGTGGGAGGTCGATGGTAGATCTCCTCATCAACGACCAGTACGGGAATGCCAGGGTGAGGCTGTTTGCTTGATTTACCTTTTGAAAAATCACAATTACTTTTTTTGTCGCCACAGTAGATAAAGGTTCGCCCAGCACCCTTGTTAACTTCAACGTCTTTGCCTGGAACAATCTCTGAACCGCACCATGGACAACTGGTTAATTGCGCTGGTGATGTGGATCCTGCGTTGTATTTGCCGGGGTTGCGTGCATCCTCGATAGCTCGATGGCTATCCTCAGTTGTGCCTGGAGTCACCTTATTGCCAACCCACAGACCAATGGTGAAAGGCTCAACACCAAGGGACTTATCGCCCTTGTCCAACGCCTCACGCCTCAGCACTTCCATCGCGCAGATCAAAGCAGTCGCTCGTTGAAACTGCTGCAGCGTGAGCAGCCGCAAGGTGTATCGCATGATCACAGCCAAGCCACGAGTGCAGTCATAGCCCCCAAGATTCCCTTGCATGCGTCGAATTGCCATGGTGAATGCGGCTACACCCAAATAAGCTTCAGTCTTGCCACCACCAGTGGGGAACCACAGTAAATCCGCAAAAGCCTCAACGGGTTCAACTCGATCCGGATGACTTGGATCTGCCAATGAAGGGATGGAAAGCAGCACGAACGCCAGCTGAAAAGGACGCCAGCTTCTATTCTTTAATAGATCGAACTTATCAATCGTGACGTCCTCACCACGCCGTATCGCCAGCGCGTATTGGCTGCGCACACGTTGCGTGGCCATCGCCGTGTTGGCGAATCGAAATGCAGCCAACGCCTTATCGTTGCTTTTAAGCGTATTGATACCCTGCTGCAGGCGAGCGTGAATTACCTGGCACCGGTCCATCGCTTGTTGAGACTGAGCGTCATAGCCGGTGATTTCGGTTCCTACTCGGGCACGCTGCTCATCAATCCAGGCTGCATAGTCTTTGGTCAGCATACTTAATGCGTCGACTAACGGATCAATTTCCAAAGTGGCAAGCCGTTGCATATCAAGCAAGCCGCTACTGACCATTTCCCGCATCGCTGGACGATCGGTTGGGTCAAGTCCAGGCGTCTCCGTGACCTGCACTTCGTACTGCGGCATCACAGTGGTTCGGACTTCGGTTGCTAGCATGACGTCATCTGCCGTTTTGGCATGGATGGCAACGCCGTGACCCACAGCGAATTCAACTCGGTTACGGTAGATCATTTCTAGCGCTTCTCGTTCTGGATCCATTCCATCAGAGGCCAAAATTGGCCTGCGACGGAAAATGGCAGCTTTTGATGCATGTTGGTCCGCGCGAACTATGAGTTCAGGTTGGAAAACCCACCCTGAGTCCCTGTTAGTTTCGGGCTCTTCCTGTGCATTCACCAAAAACAGCGTGACCAGCCGATCTCCGTTAGCATTTTTTGCACGAATCGATCCTTGGACACGGACCTCAGGGAATTCTTTGTCCGGAGCCTGGTGTGGAATGACACCCTCAGTCAGTGGCAAAACGATCTTGCCGCCACATGGAATGCGCTGCCAAATCTTTACCTTTTGTCCATTTGGCTTAGTGATCTCATGTTCATCGTTTGGCAAACGCTCGTACCGTCCCCAGCAAGCCTCAATCTCAATGAGATGGGCATCACCATCCACGCAGAAAGTCATCCCAAGGCTGCTGGGCACCAGAGACTGGTTACTGGCGGCATCAATCTCGTCAGCCGAATCTGACTCCGGTTCCACTCTCCCGGTGACCGTTCCAAACTCTGCACCAGGCTCATGCCGTCCGGGAGCTTTGGGCTCGGTTGGCTCTTCGGCATCGTCATTGGCCAGTGGGCCGTCCAACCCCTCAATGCCTCCCTGCGCGGCCTCACGCGGAGCCAGTTTGCCAACCAGGTAGCGGTCGCGCACACCCATGTCGACAATGCGTTCACGAGGGCCGCCAGCTGGGCCGAGCAGGTCGTCCATCACGGCCAGTTGCAGCAGCTCGCGTATATAGGCCTGATTCTCGATGGTCGGCACTTCGGCGATGGTCTTGTGCAATGCCTTGGAGATCGACTCCAGAAAGTCCGTCCATTGAATTCGGCCAATGCTGCCGGAGGATGGCGGAGTGAGCGATGTAAGACCCATCGGAACTGCCGGCTCGACCGACAGCATGCGGTCGAAGTAGATCGTGGTTGTTTCCAGATCAGAACGAATCCGCAGTACTCGCCCGACTCGCGTGATATGACCAGCGGTGTTCATAATCAACACCCAATCGTCATCGTCGATGGCTTGGTACAGCGAGTCTTCGCCTTTTAGCCGCAAGGTATAGGGTGCCAGCGTGAGATCGGTGGAAAGACCATGATCAATAGCGCTCCATGCGTTGGGCGCTTTGCTAGGTTTGTTGTCTGTCATATGTGCTTCCCATCAATCATCAAATGCGCCAACGCCTTCAGGATTCTTCCCTGCCTTGAGCATCTCGAACTCTTTCAGAAACTGATCAACCGCTTCACGTGCCATATCCGGAACGACGCCAGTCTGTCGTAGGTCTATCAAGCGCTGCGCGCAGGCTACGGAGTCGATGTATCGCTCCAGCGAAGCCGGATTCAGTCTTGGCTGAAGCCGCACAGCCCAATCGCCCACCGTCTGCGAGCGCGTGTACGAGCAGAATTTTGTCAAGAAGGTCAAAAGACCATCATTTGTAGAGGTAGCAGCTTCACACCATGCCTTTGCTTCGGCTTGGTCACCCCAGACACACCATGCGGCCAACAAGCGAGCAAGTTGCGAATGCGCCAGCAATTCGCTCTCACTGAGTTTTGTTTTCAAGCCATTGAGCCAGCAGGCTTTCAGATCATCAAGTGTGGTCGCGTCAACGAACGCTTCTTCGCCACTCTCGGACTCATTTTTGATCTTGTCGAACAGTGCTGCAACCAAATAGCGCTGCACTCCGATGGCTCGGCCTTGTTCTATCGCGCGCTTGAGCAGGTCATGCCGCTGCGTTAGGTCGACTCGTTTGAGAAGGTGATACACCACGCGTGTGACGCGTGATGCGTTGCCAAAATCGAAGGAACCGCGTTCATCGCTGTCCAGTACAAGTGAATCACCGATATCAAGGAGCACAGTGATAAACACAGGGATGTGCGCATCGGGGATGTCCTCTTCAACGTGATCCATCAGCCGTTCCAGTAGTGCCCGTGCTTTTGACAGGCCATCAGGGCGCTTCACGCTCGTGGCTTGAACCAGCGCATCGCCCAATGCGGCTGGCGTTTCTGCCAAACTCAAAAGCGCCAGCATTTCGCTGCGGCGGACAGCGCCGGGAGGAACGGTCATTCGAAAGTAAGTGGGAAACACGTCGGGGTGGCAAGCGCGCAGACTCCTCCGCCATTGCGCCAACCAGTCGGCCCCGTAGCCCATTTGTCCAATTTTCGGAAAAATGCGCTCAAGTAGATCTCTCGTGCTGGACCGTAGCTGCTCTGGCAGTGCTTGCGCCCATTGCTCATGAAAGGCTGCTCTGGCCTTTTGATCGCCGTCATACCGGTCATCACGACTGTGGCCAGAAAACTTGTCCTGGTTTGTGCGGATGACGTCGTACAGGCTGGGCAGGAAAACGCGAAGCGCTTCAAGTGCGATGAAATCTACAGGATTGACCTCACCACGTACCGCCGGATAGGTCACTGACAATGTGTTCGTAAAACGGACGACATCACGCGGCACCTGGATCAGCGGGTCAATCCCATCGTGGAAGACATTCGTCCAATAGGACTGGTCGAAGAGGCCGTCTGATGTGTCGCCCAATACCTCATCAAGGCGCTTGAACAGGGCGGCCCGCAAAGCCACACGATCGACAGGGGGCAACTCGAACGGCACCTGAATGATCTTCTCTAGATAACGCTCACCCGGCATGCCGCTCTGCTGCTCAATGGCCTGTGCGGCAACTTCACGATCAAAGGCGAGCAGATAGACGACGTTGGGAAAGTCGGCCAACGCCTTGATGACGGTGAATAGCTGGCGGGTCTCTTCGGGTGTGAGGCGGTCGATATCATCGATGACGACAAGGATTCGCTTTTCAGCCTCTCGCAGTATCTTGCTGATTTCAGACTTTAGTGCAGGAACGTCCTTCGGCTTGCGCTTGGTGACCATGCCGATGAATTTTCCGATCATCCCAGCCGCACCGCCGGTCATGCCACTCAGGTCGATCAGTCCACCAACGCCTTCGGCAAAATCACCCAGTAGGTCGCCCAACTTTTTGAACTTCTCGCTTTTGGTGGGCAGCACGGCCTGCAACTGGCCAAGAAAAGCGCGAGCGAGGTTATCCTGCCCAGAGAACCACCATGGATTGAAGGTCACGATGGCGGGCTGCTCGGCTTCCGGGCGCTGTTCCAAGAAATGCCGCACGTAACTCAGAACCGTGGATTTTCCCGAGCCCCACGGGCCATAGAGCGCCAGCACCAAGCCATCATTGCCGGGATAGCGGCAAATGCTATTGGCAAGGCTTTCTGCGAACGGGGCATGCCCGAACAGATCGTCCTTCGGGTTTGAGCTGGGACGATCGGCAGAAAGCGCGGTCATACACTTTCTCCGTCAAACAAGTTTCCCAACATCACCGATGCGGCATTTTTTGATTTACGTCGCTGTTTGGTTGGTGGATTTGCTGATGAAGCCGCAGCGGGGCTATCCGAGTCTTGTTGTGATTGCCAACGTTTGAGATTCAGCTCTGAAAGCCGATTAAGGATTTCCTGCCGAGCTTGTTCACAGAATGTGTACCGAACACGATCGCTCTCTGGAAGGTGAGCTATCTCATGGAATCCATATCCGAGTCCAATATCGTTCCACCCGTATGCTCGTAGCAGCGCAAAATCAAGTTCAATCTGTAACTTACGAAGTTCAACAATTAGCTCAAGATCGCAGGAAGCACGATGTACCTCGTTGTAAACATCTGTCATTCCAAACGAGTATTCCGAGAGCGCTTTGTTTCGCACCAACTCGAAAGCTTTACCGATATCTGCCAATTCTTTGGACGAGGCCGGAAAAGGATAAGTATTAAACCCATCGCTAACAATGTACCGTTGAGTAGCCCCCATGCTTGAGCAAGTATCGCTAATCCATGCGGAATGTATTGATGAATTGATAGACGCGAAGATTTCGTAACTATCTGACGCAATCATCACCAAAGACTGTGAGTAGATTCGATCATTGGGCTGAAAGGATGCTGAAACATACTTAGACGTTTGCACGACAATAAGTATTCGCGCCAAGTGCTCTGTGCGTCGCCTAAACCCCATTCGCGCATCGCCGAATTGCCAGTATTTTTGTGGCATCGGAGCGCGCAATTGAAAATTTCCATCAGCTTTTAGTCGCTGCCTCTCTGGGCGTACTCGCTCTTCAATAATTCTCCAGCAATCGGGGAAGCATTTGGCTTTTTCTTCTGGCCAATCAAAGAAGCAGATGCACCAACGGCTAGGATCTTGAGTTGTTTTTGAATTAATGTCCCGGCCATCCACAAAAGGCAACACAACTTTTTCACAGGCAGGTTGCTCATTAATTAGTCGATGCGCCTCTTCATTTTCAATTACAAATCCCATGCCTATAGTTCTAACTCCTTCGCACGCTAAGCTCGTATTCGCGGGCAACGGCTTTGGAGTAGGTCGCCCTGCGTCTCCACAATCCAATGATGCAGATATAAGGCGAACATCCATTCCATTTAAGATTCGAGAACCAAACCATTCACCCTTACGAGCCCAAACTAACGATACATTCACATTTGCGACCCCGGGCCACGGGATATTTGTATTCGCCTTGTAAATTGAATATGAATTTCTATAAAGTTCGGATAATCCGATTTCTCTTGTATCCCCTTCACCCAAGGTTTTTGTACCAATAAGGCCGAATGTGCCACCAGATACAAGAATCTGGCCGACCCTGAGGAAAAAGTAGGCACAAAAATCACCGCGCCCGCCGTTTTCTATGTGGCCAGTGAAATAGCGTCCTAAAAATTTTTGATAGTGTTTTCCAATCCGGCCGCTGATCAAGGTTCCACCCATAAAGGGAGGATTACCAATGAACGCATCGAAACCACAAATTTCCTTATTGAACACTTCGGGAAATTCCAAAGGCCAATGAAATGGCGTTCTGGCTGCGTGTCCGACGGGATCGTCAACGGACAGTGCTGCGAGCGTATTTCTCGTGATGACTGCGATAGCAGTCGGCTCCCGATTAACAGCCTGTCCAGCCTGAATGGCCAACGTTGCGATCGCGTTATCCAATGCTGAATTGCTGCCGCTTGTCGAATACACCTCGCCCATGAGAGCATCCGCAATAAGTTCCGGCACCGCCAACTTCTGCCGTGCAGCGACATTTAGACGTGCCATAGCTTCTACGTCATGGATGTCGCGTATTGGCATCTCCCGCAACTGCTGACGAAGTTCGATTGCCTCGTGGACGGCCTTTTCGATGTTCTGCCCAAAGAGTCGTTGCTGCCCCTTACCTCCGGGCGTCATGCTTAGTTCGGTGAGCTGATCCAGCCGATGGATGCCCAACAAGCTGTCGCCACAGCGCAAGTTGTGGTCGAGAAAGCCAAAAGGACGCCCCTTGGCCAGCGTCACCAGCCAGATCGAGAGCTTGGCGAGCTCGACGGCCAGCGGGTTCAGATCGACGCCGTAGAGGCAACGTTCGGCAATGAGACGGCGTGCGATCACCGTGCGTGCTTCGCCGTCGCGGGGCAGAGGTTCCTTGGCAGCTCCTGCTTCCAGAACCTCACCATCCACGCTCACGGTTTTGCCCGTTGCCTCTACCTGTGCCCATGCCTGGACGAGGCGATCCGACAGCCAACGGCAGGCTTGCACCAGGAAGGCACCCGAGCCCATGGCCGGGTCGCAGATCTTGAGCTCGAGCAGTTCGGCGGGGGATTTCAGCACCCATCGATCGCGCGGCGTTCCCTCTGCTGGGCCGACATAGGCGACCGGCGTGAGCGTCTCGGCGACGATTGCTTCGGTCAGCGATTTCGGGGTGTAGTGGGTGCCGGTTTCGCGCCGGTCGGAGCCGGTGGTGACGATGAAGGCCCCTGCGGGATACACCAGCGGATAGCCCCATGGATCGTTGCGCAGCAGATGGGCATAGGGTTTGACGCGGTCGCGTAGCCTGGTGTCGCCTTGGCAAGCCGTCAGCAGGCGGTCGGCCAAGGTGTCGTCGACGGGTTTTGCCAGATCATTGCGTACCCGGCTGGCAGAGCTGCCGGAGCGTTCTTGCAGCACCTCGGCCAATCGCGCTACACCATCCAAGCGAGCCGAATCCAGCTCGGCCAGCTTTACCCATGGTGTCTTGGCGCTCTTGGTGGCATCCAGCTCAAGCGTGACCTCATCGGTACGCTTGACGGTGCGTTCGAGCAGACCTTCATACACGTAGCCGATCTGTTCGACGTCCAGCGCGCGATAGGACAGCGTGCGGCCCTGGAATTGCTGAATGGCTTCCAGCAACAGCAAGACGGTGCGGTTGTCGATGGGCAGCGGCTTGGCTGCATCGGTGCGCCAGTTGGAGCCTTTGGCCCGACCTTCGAGGAAGGGGAAACGGTCGGGATCGAATAGCGAACCGCCCAAGGCTGGCAGGCGCAGGTTTTCATGCTCGATACCGCCGAACAGCGCACGGAAGATCGCCAACAGACGTGACCAAGCATCCCAGCGGCGCTCAAGGATCTCTTCGGACTCCTTGCGCAACTGCATGCGCAAGGTGGAGAGCGCGTAGTTGGCTTCGTAGCGTTCGTCGCCCATCAGGAGCAGGCCACGCTCCTCGGCGGAGAGCAGGAACACCAAGCGCATCATCACCGTCAGCGCAGCCTCATACAGCTCTGGTTCTTTGACGTCGTGCAGGAGTTCTCGATTGCGGTCCTGGTCGGCCTTGTCGAGTGTCTGGATCAAAACTTCAACGGCGCGGCGTACTTGCTCGCCAAGGGCGTCGGTGACTTCGTCCTGGAACTTCAAGGAGCGATCGAACAGCGCGGGCAGTTGTTCGGATTCGTCGACGAAGAAACGACGAATGCCGAGCAGATGCACGAAGGCCTGCAGCGTGATGGGCTCTTGGCTCCAGATGCGGGCATACCAACTGGCAAAGGTAGTGACGGCACCCACCGGGGCATCCACCAGCATCCAGCGCTCGCCGTTGGTCACCAGTCCGAGGCGACAACCCAGCGAACGGCACAACTGAACCATGCGATCGGCGGGTGTGGCGACCCAGCCATCTTGCTTGCACGTAGCGTCTAGGTCGATATCCTGAGCATAGGTCTGTATCAGCAGCAGTGGCTTTCTGGCGCGTTGCTGGTCGACTACCGCAAGATTGGGCGACAGCGTCACGCCATGTTCGGGCAAGGTGGCTTGGAGGTTGGCGGCGCACCAGTCGGCGCGCTTAAGAACGTCGCCTTTGCCGTCTTCATCAAGCTCAAGGCCTCGCGACAGCACCTCTTCGATCCATGCCACGTGCAACTCGCCGAATTGCGCGTCTTCCAGTTCCAGCGCTTCACGCCATTCCTCGTAGGCTTGGCGCAGACGTTTACGCTTGGTGGCATCAAGCTCTTCCAGCCCTTGTGGAAAGGCTTCCTTCAGAACGGGAACGGCAAGGAAAGGGCCGGAGATCTCAATGAGTGATAGCCAATCGTGATGCAGGTCATAAAAGCTCATGCGACCACTCCCCGCGCTATTGACTCAGGAACAACAAAGATAACCGCAACCGGGAATGTTCGATCATCCAGCTTTGCGTAACGAGCCTCAATTGCTTCCGTTTCCTGCATACGTTCAGTTGGAATTCTTTTAATACGAGCCTCAAGTGCCGCAGTGTCTCGCCTAAGTTGAGTTCGCTCATCTTCTGAAAAGAGCGAAAACTGTTCTGGGAGGTGATCCTTGTTGATTTCTCCTTGAATCGCTTTTTCAAGCTCGTCAAGAACAGAGCCAATATCCTGGATTTCTTGCTGCTTGCGTATTTGAAGCGTATTGGTCAAAAACTTAAGACGGTGTTTTGATCTGGCGTCAACCGACTGAAGTACACCTGCATTCGCACGATCAAAACGAAGCCTCAAAGAATCAAACAGCGCATCGTTTGCTTTGACTGGTTTCGCATCGTCAAGCCATTGCTGTACTCTAGTCACGCTCTCCTCACGCCGGAATGCTTGGTCGCGCAGGTAACCGCCTGAAACCGTCAACTCCTCGTGTAGCCGGTGGTGGTTGCCACCTGTAATAAGTAGCCGGGAAACAACCACAACTGCTGGGCCTTCAATTTCACCATCCGGCAAAGTCCGCACAGTGACACGATGCAGTTTTTTTACATCATCTTGCGCCCAGACTTCGGCTCGCAATAACCGTAGACACATTTGAACCAGCCGATGATTTAGGTGCACCAGGACAACGTCATCACGGCCTTTGGCAACTGCATGGTCAAAGGTTATCGGTCGTGGCAGTTTGGTGTGCGGATGCCTTAAGCCTTCCAAGCAACGCGCCCATGATCCTGAAAGTGAGGGCATTCTGAAGATGGCCCCGGCAGGCGCATCAGCCAGAGTTGCAATTTCAAGTGGCGGTCGTCCTGCCAGAGCAAGCCCTGTCTTAACGGCCGTCAGGATATGTTCGGGCGTTAAGTGAAAGTCTTCCTGGGTGGCCAGAAGTCGCTCGTGAAGTTTTGCTACGCGACCTTTCAGCTCCCGATCTGCTCGAACGAACTGCCTAGCTTTAGCCATTTTGGCCTCGGCAAGACGCGTATCGAGTTCTTTCAGGGATCCTTCTATTAACCCAGACATTTGTGGCGCAATGACTGGATTTACGCTGCCCATATCTGCTCGCATGGATTCAAGCTTGCGCAGTGCTCGAAGGATATCCTCGCCGTGACCACCAACTGACGAATCGCCAACATCACCGCCATCAACTGGGTGCCAAATAAGAACTTCTTTTTCTCGTTGGCCGTGTCGGTCGATTCGTCCGTTGCGCTGCTCCATCACATTGGGGTTGTAGGGGATCTCCAAGTGGATCAGGAAGTTACAGTAGTTCTGCAAATCAATGCCCTCGGAAGCAGCATCCGTCGCCAACAGGATGCGGACCGGAGAATCTTTGGGAGATGTTTGAAATGCGGCTTTAATGGGTTCCCTGTCTTCTTGGGAAAGTCCGCCATGAAGAAGTCCGAGCCGATCGCCTCCAAAACCGTGGGTAGCAAGTATTTGATGCATCCACTGGTGGGTAGTTCGATACTCGGTGAACAGAATTACTCTGCGGTCGTTCCATTGGCCACCTGGTTTGAGGTGAAGCGCCAACCAGTCAAGAGTTGCCTTGGCCTTGGAGTCCACCTGATTTTTTGCATTTTGTGCCCACTGCCGCAATTCACTCAACATCTGCTGCTGCTCGGGCGATAGGGGCTGCGCAGAGCGAGAAGCCTCTTCTACCGCCTCAGACTGCGCAATCTCCACGTCTTGGTCGTTGGCGTAATCCTCCTCAACACGCAGTATTGCTTTACGCAGAATGCGCTCGGACATTGCGTCCTTGCGAACAGGTCGACCGCCTGAAGACATCGTAGCAATATGCTTTTCAAGTGTTGAAGCAAATGCAGCAGGTGATGAAAATAGACGTTTTTTGAGAAGCTGGTTGACGAACGAAATCCCAAAAGAACCACCGCTACGCGCGCCATCCTTTTCCCTGCTTGCGCAGTAATCGTTGAGCTTTTGGTGGATCTCACGCTCATCTTTGGTGTACGGAATATTGATTGCCTGCAACTTGCGCTGTGCGTATAAAGGCTTACCGTCAGCGTTCACCAGATCGCTCTTGAGGCGACGAATCATTACTTGGCTCAACTGTTTTTCGTCAGGAAGAATATTCCTTGCGAATCGTTGATCGTCGAGGAGCTCCAATAAAGATGTGAATGACTCCGTGTACCCGTTATGTGGAGTTGCTGTCAGGAAAAGGCGGTGCTGAAAATGTGGGCCAATTAGGCGAATGAACTTTGTTCGCTGACTTTCAACCGCGTAGTGCGCACCTGCTGCTGGGGCTATGTTGTGCGCCTCATCAACTACTAAAAGGTCAAACTTTCGATGAAGACCGCGGATTGGCGGAAGTACGTCGCGCATGGCACGCAGTCCTTCACCACTTTTAACCCAGTCCATTGAGGCAATGAGGCGGGGATGAGATGTCCAAGGATTGGCATGAATGCCTCTCTCGCGCCGAAGTTCTTTGATGTAATCGGTATCGACAAGTCGAAAATCAAGCCCGAATTTCTCGAGCATTTCCAGACGCCATTTTTCCTGCAG
>Ga0214921_10008376_pt1 | contig 13420 bp, 10 predicted proteins | sample LL1505_MetaG_FD_177992 | JGI IMG/M metagenome (GOLD analysis project Ga0214921, IMG submission 177992) | Freshwater microbial communities from Lake Lanier, Atlanta, Georgia, United States - LL-1505 | ecosystem: Environmental > Aquatic > Freshwater > Lake | place: USA: Georgia | collected... | reverse complement strand
TGTGCTCTGCGGTTGTTGAGTTCTAACAACTGCGCGTCGACCTCGCCTAAATCTTGGCAGATTTGATCGACACGGGCCCGCGTTTGCTCTGCCATTTGCGTCAAACGCAGGAGTTCAACCTCGACCTCATGCACACGTGCTTGGGCGGCAGTGGATTCTGTTCGCACGCTCACCAAGCTCTGTGATGCTTCGCGATACGCATATTCACAACGCGACAAAGTCTGACGCGCCTCTTCGCTAATAAGGGCTTGGGCTTTCAGACTCTTGTCTAAGTTTTCAATTTCTTGGGAACGAGCAAGTAAGCCTGCTTGTTCGTTGTCTTGGGCATAAAAACTTACGCTGTGTGCGGTTACAGCATGTCCTTGCGGGACATAAATAGTCTGGCCAGGTTTGAGTTGTTGGCGTTTTGCTAGGGCTTGCGCTAAATCAGCTGCGACAAAACAACCTTGCAACCACTCGCCCATCAAGGCTTTGTGTCCAGCGTCATTCAAGCGCAGCAAATCCGATAGCCTTTGTAGGTCACCAGGGGCGCTTTCTAGCGCTGCGTTTGCAGGAGCGAAAAAGGTGAGTTTGGTGGGCGGTGCATCTGCAGCAAAGCCACTAACCATTTCTAACTTGCTGATTTCAAACGCTGAAAGCCGCTCGCGCAATGCAGCTTCGAGCGCGTTTTCCCAGCCAGCTTGGATATGGATACGTTGCCACAAGGCTTGCAACCCATCCAATCCATGGGAGGCCAACCAAGGCTTGAGTTTGTCGTTGGTTTGCACTTTAGCCTGCAGTGCTTGCAAGGCTTGCAAGCGTGCTGATAGATCGGCGTGCTTCGTTTGCTCAGCGTTGACGCTGTCTTGTGCTTGTTTGCGAGCTTCATCTAGCTCTGGAACTTGGGCCTGCAAAGCTTCGAGTTGTACTGTCTTTTGTTCAGCTGTGGCTTGCGCATCATTGCGCTGTGCTTTGAGTTGCTCAATCTTTTGTGGGTCAGGAGCATTCAACGATTGTTGGTCGTTATTAAGCCGCTCTTTGCGTAACTCCAACTGTTTGCTTTGCTCTTCAATATTGCGTTGGTCTGCCGCAAGCACTTGTATGCGTTGCTGCACCTGCGACACGGCATTGCGCTGCTCGTTTGCACGCATTTGAGCGGCTTCTAAGGCTGTTTCTTGCTCAGGCAAGGTGACGTGAACTTGCTCGATTTGTTCAGACAACGCAGCGGCTTGAATCTCAGCCTCGCCTAATTTGTCTGATAACTGCGAAATTTCAATGGCGGCCTGCTCGCTTTGTTGCGTCCATTGCAGGATTTGCTCTTTCATCTGCGCTAGTCTCGCCTGAGCGCGTTGGCGGCCTTCCACCACAAAGCGAATTTCAGCCTCGAGTCGGCCCACTTCAGCACTGGCTTCGTACAAAGCGCCCTGGGACTGATTGACCTGGTCACCGGCAGCGTAATGCGCCTGGCGAATAGTTTCTAAATCGGCCTCGATATGACGCAAGTCGGCAATTCGCGACTCGAGCTCAGTGACGGATTTATCAACTTGGTTCTTGATATTGGTTTGGTCAACTTCAGCGTCTGCACGTTTTAAAAACCAAAGCTGCTGCTGCTTGAGCGTGACGTCCGATTGCAGGGTATTGAAGCGTTGCGCAACTTCCGCCTGTTTTTCAAGCTTTTCTAGGTTAGCGGTGAGTTCACGCAAGATATCTTCTACGCGTGTCAAGTTCTCGCGGGTATCACTGAGCCGGTTTTCTGTTTCGCGGCGACGCTCTTTGTATTTGGAAACGCCTGCAGCCTCTTCCAAAAATAAGCGAAGCTCTTCAGGTTTGGATTCGATGATGCGGCTGATCGTGCCTTGGCCAATGATGGCGTATGCCCTTGGACCTAGGCCAGTACCCAAAAACACGTCTTGCACGTCTCGACGGCGCACGGGTTGGTTATTGATGTAATAGCTGCTGGTTCCATCACGGGTCAGGACGCGTTTGACAGCAATTTCTGTGAATTGGCTCCACTGGCCGCCCGCGCGGTAATCGGAGTTGTCAAAGACTAATTCGACACTGGAGCGGCTAGCCGCTTTGCGACTGGTGGTGCCGTTAAAAATGACGTCTTGCATCGAGTCGCCGCGCAACTCGCTGGCTCGGCTTTCTCCCAAAACCCAGCGCACCGCGTCCATGATGTTGGACTTGCCGCAACCGTTAGGGCCCACCACACCGACCAATTGGCCAGGCAAAAGGAAATTCGTGGGATCCGCAAAAGACTTGAAACCCGACAACTTGATTGAATTCAGACGCACCTAAAACCTCTTTTAACTAGGTATGCATCATAAAGGGCTCAGGCGGTCACGAACCTGAGACAGGAGAAGCTCCAAATTGGGTACCAAGGTAGTAAATTGAGATTTTGTGGCCTCAAAAGGTTGTTGCCTAGATTGGGCATATAAATTGATCACGGATGCGCCTAAGGAGTCCCCCGTGAACATGGGCAAAAAGCCTTTGAGGGCGTGCAAAGCATGCTCTGCTTTTTGGGTGTTTCCGTGGGCAAATGCAGCATCTAGTTCTAATAGTTCTTGCGCCAAACTGTGCTCAAAGGTGACTAAAAGCTGTTGCAACTGATCAGGTTCTTGGGCAAATTCTTTGGCGCGCGTTAAATCAAGCAGTAAAGACATGGGCAACAGGTCAATAAATGGGTTAAGGCTTAAGGATAATAGCAGTCATGAATCCCTTATTACAAAGACTTCAGCCTTACCCTTTTGAGCGCTTGAAGCAGCTTTTTGCAACTGTCACACCTTCCGCGAATCATGCCCCCATCAGTCTTGGCATTGGTGAGCCGCGTCATGCCACGCCGCAATTGGTTTTGGATGCCCTTGCATCTTCCACTGCGGCCTTAAGTTCTTATCCTGCAACTGCCGGTATCCCTGCTTTGCGTCAATCCTGCGCCAATTGGGTGCAAAGACGTTATGGTTTGACGCTGAACCCAGACAACCAAATTTTGCCGATCAACGGATCGCGCGAGGCTTTGTTTGCCTTTGCCCAAACCGTACTGGATGGATCAAAAGTTGGGGCTACTGTGGTCTGCCCCAACCCCTTCTATCAAATCTACGAAGGTGCGGCCTTGCTTGCGGGGGCGCAAGCCTTTTACGCTCCTAGCGATCCTGCTTTAAATTTCAACGTTGACTGGGGCAAAGTGCCAGAAGAGGTCTGGAAAAACACGCAATTGCTTTTTGTGTGCTCCCCAGGTAACCCTACAGGTTCGGTCATGCCCTTAGAAGACTGGAAAACCCTCTTCGAATTGAGTGACCGTTATGGTTTTGTTATCGCCAGTGACGAGTGCTACAGCGAAATCTATTTCAGAGAAGAACCACCACTGGGCGGGCTAGAAGCTTCTTACAAATTAGGCAGAACGGATTACAAAAATCTCGTGGCCTTCACCAGTCTTTCCAAACGCAGCAATGTTCCCGGAATGCGCAGCGGCTTTGTGGCAGGAGATGTCGACCTTCTGAAGCAATTTTTGCTCTATCGCACCTACCACGGCAGCGCCATGAGTGGCATGGTGCAAGCGGCCAGCATTGCCGCGTGGAATGACGAAGCCCATGTGGTGGCCAATCGCGATATGTACCGCCAAAAGTTTGCAGCGGTAACCCCCCTGTTGGCGCAGGTCCTAGACGTTAAGTTACCTGATGCAGCTTTTTACCTTTGGGCGGCGGTCCCAGGCGGGGATGACCAAGCTTTCGCCAGGGATCTGCTGGCTCAATACAATGTGACAGTTCTGCCAGGCAGCTTTTTAGCGCGTGAGTCTCAGGGCTTCAATCCTGGCGCTGGGCGAATTCGCATGGCCTTGGTTGCTGAAACCCAGGAATGCATGCAAGCCGCGCAACGCATTGTTGAATTTGTTCAACGCCCATAAATCCTTTTCATCCTTCAAAAAGATCAACTATGACCGCACAACTTCAATCCATCATTGATACCGCTTGGGACAACCGCGCTTCCATCAACTCCGCCAATGCATCCCAAGAAGTTCGCGACGCTGTGGAACACGTGATTTCCGAGATGAACGCTGGGCGTATGCGTGTAGCCACCCGCCAAGCGGTTGGCCAATGGACGACACACCAGTGGATTAAAAAAGCGGTACTCCTGTCTTTCCGTTTGAAAGACAACGAAGTCATCAAAGCAGGCGACTTGGGCTTTTATGACAAGGTTCCTACTAAGTTCGCCCATTTGAGCGAAGAGGAAATGAAAGCCAGTGGCGTTCGCGTGGTCCCACCCGCTGTTGCACGCCGTGGCAGCTATATCGCCAAAGGCGCGATTCTGATGCCAAGCTACGTGAACATTGGCGCCTATGTCGATGAAGGCACCATGGTCGATACATGGGCCACCGTAGGGTCTTGCGCACAAGTCGGAAAAAACGTCCATTTATCTGGCGGTGTCGGTCTTGGCGGTGTGCTCGAACCGGTCCAAGCCAATCCCACCATCATCGAAGACAACTGCTTTATTGGTGCACGCTCCGAGGTTGTGGAAGGCGTGATCGTTGAAGAAAACTCCGTCATTTCTATGGGTGTCTACATCGGCCAAAGCACCAAAATTTATGACAGAGCGACCGGCGAAGTGACTTACGGTCGTATTCCGTCTGGCTCAGTTGTGGTTTCTGGAAATTTACCCAGCGCAGATGGCAAATACAGCTTGTATTGCGCGGTGATCGTGAAACGTGTTGACGCGCAGACCCGCGCCAAGACATCGTTGAACGACTTGTTGCGCGACTAAATTTACTTTGCCTGTTATGTCCCGCACACTTGCGCTTGCCGAACAACTGATTGCTCGCCCTTCGGCAACGCCTGAAGATGCCGGATGTTTGGAATTGATCGCGTCGCACCTTGCACCACTAGGTTTTCAATGCGAGCGCATCGATAGCGGGCCAGACACATTTCGCGTGAGTAATTTGTGGGCCATCAAACGCAGCAAGATTACCAATGCAAAAACATTGGTATTCGCAGGCCATACTGACGTAGTCCCCACCGGCCCAATCGCCAAATGGAGCAGCGATCCTTTCACACCCACCCACCGCGACGGTAAATTGTTTGGCCGTGGCAGTAGCGATATGAAAACTTCACTCGCTGCCATGGTGGTTTCGATCGAAGAATTTTTAGCGGCCCAGTCTGACCCAGCTTTCAATATTGCTTTGCTTTTTACCAGTGATGAAGAAGGACCTGCAGTCGATGGCACCGTCAAAGTCTGTGAGGCATTGAAAGCCCGTGGTGAAAAACTCGATTGGTGCATTGTGGGCGAACCCACATCAGTCGAGCGCACTGGCGACATGATCAAAAACGGACGCCGCGGCACGATGAGCGGCAAACTCACCATCAAAGGTATCCAAGGCCACATTGCCTATCCACAGTTGGCGCTCAATCCTATTCATACCTTTGCACCCGCAATGGCTGAACTCGCTCAAAAGGTGTGGGACAAAGGCAACGAATTTTTTCAACCTACCTCTTGGCAAATAAGCAATATCCACGCGGGCACAGGTGCTGGCAATGTCATTCCTGGGGAATGTGTGGTGGATTTCAATTTCCGCTTTTCTACCGAGTCCACGGTTCAAGAATTGCAAAAGGGTGTTGAAGAAGTTTTAGTGCGACACAAATTGAACTATGAACTCACTTGGGTCGTAGGAGGCTTGCCATTCTTAACCAAGCCTGGTGATTTGGTGAAAGCGGTTCAAGCTGCCATTGCTGATGAAACCGGTATACAAACCCAGCTCTCTACAACTGGTGGAACCAGTGACGGCCGTTTTATTGCACAAATATGCCCAGAAGTTATCGAATTAGGGCCACCCAACGCATCGATCCATAAAATTGATGAACATATTGCTGTAGCCGACGTAGAACCCCTCAAAAATATTTACCGACGCGTTTTAGAGCGCCTTCACAGCCTTTCTTCTGGCGTCGAACACCGCGCGTGATGACGTCACCTAAAAGACTCAGCGCATTAATTGAAGACTGTGCCACCCAACTTGAAGATGCCCATTTACATGCGGGATTGAGTTTTGGTCATGGAACTAACAATGCGCAGGATGAAGCGGCTTGGTTGGTTTTATGGCAATTGGGACTACCTCTAGACACTGATTTCACGGACGACGTACAAGACGTCTTGGTGCGTGAGGCCGAGCTGATCAAGGTACAGCATTTGATCGCGCAACGTATTACGACACGAAAGCCTGCGGCCTACTTAACGCAAGAAGCATGGCTAGAAGGCGTGTCTTTTTATGTAGATGAAAGAGTGATCGTTCCGCGTTCATTGATCGCCGAGGTCTTAGCCTCTGGAAATATAGATCCATGGTTGTCTGCAGACACGAAACATCTGCTCGATATGTGCACAGGCAATGGTAGCTTAGCGATTCTTGCGGCCCTAGCCTATCCTGAGGTGCAAGTGATTGGCAGTGATGTCAGTGCTGAGGCACTAGAAGTTGCTCATATCAATATGGAACGCCATGCATTGCAAGAACGTTTGACATGGCTGCAGTCAGATGGTTTTAAAAATATACAACATAAGTTTGACCTCATTCTCTGTAACCCGCCTTATGTGAATAGTCAAAGCATGGCTACATTGCCTCAAGAATATGTCAATGAACCTGCATTAGCTTTGGATGGTGGACCTGATGGCATGCGCTTTATCTCTCGATTGCTACATGAAGCGCCCAATTACATGCAAGAAAATGCCATATTGGTTTTAGAAATAGGCAATGAACGCGAACACTTTGAAGCCGCATTTCCTAAAATTGATGTGGTTTGGCTAACCACGAGCGCGGGAGATGACCAAGTTCTTTTGCTGACGCGACAGGCAATCATTCTCAACAACACCCACACATGATTACCTTAAAAAATATTGTTTTGCGCCGAAGTGCCAAAGTCTTGCTAGACAGTGCGACCGTCACCATCAATCCATCCGAAAAAGTGGGATTGGTAGGTCGCAATGGGGCTGGCAAATCAACACTCTTTGGACTCTTGAACGGTAGCTTGCAAGAAGATGCCGGCGAATACTACATCCCAGCGCAATGGCGTATGGGGCAAGTGGCCCAGGACATGCCTGAGACAGACCAAAGCGCCACCGAATTTGTGATCGAAGGCGATACGGTTTTGTGTGATGCCCGTATAGAAGTTGCCGCAGCTGAAGAAAGTGGTGATGGCGATCGCATGGGCCATGCCTATATGGCACTGTATGACGCAGGTGAGCACGATGCGCCGGCACGCGCGCAATCTTTGATATTGGGCTTGGGCTTTAAAACCACGGAACTAGAAAATCCAGTCAACAGTTTTTCTGGCGGTTGGCGCATGCGCTTGCAATTAGCACGTGCCTTGATGTGCCCTTCCGACCTTCTGTTGTTGGACGAACCCACTAACCACTTGGACTTAGATGCCCTGGTTTGGTTGGAAGCTTGGCTGAAGCGCTATGAAGGCACTATGGTGGTGATTAGCCATGACCGTGAATTTTTAGATGCGGTGACCAATGTGACCTTACATATCGACGCAGCCAAATTGGTGCGTTACGGCGGGAATTACAGCAAGTTCGAGGACATGCGTGCCGAACAAATGGAATTGCAACAAAACGCCTTTTCCAAACAGCAAGACAAGATTGCGCATTTGCAAAAATTTATTGCGCGTTTTAAAGCCAAAGCCAGCAAAGCCAAGCAAGCACAAAGTCGCGTCAAAGCCTTGGACCGTATGGAGAAAATTGCGCCATTGCTAGCCGATGCAGACTTCAGCTTTGAGTTCAAAGAGCCGGCCAACTTGCCCAACCCTATGCTTTCTATGCAAGGTGTTTCATTTGGGTATCCACCCGTGGCGGATGCTCCTGAAGGCACACCACCCACCGTAATCGTGCAAAACGTTAGTCGATCGGTATTGGCTGGGCAACGCATTGGCATTCTGGGCGCGAACGGCCAAGGTAAATCAACTGTTGTCAAAACTATTGCGCGAGATTTAGAAGCATTGGCTGGAGAAATTACAGAAGGTAAAGGTCTAAATATCGGTTACTTTGCCCAGCAAGAACTAGATGTTTTGAAACCTGCAGACACGCCCCTGCAACACATGATTGACTTAGTGAAAAAACTCACTTCACAAGGTAAGTTAGCAGGACAGGCCACGCGCGAACAAGATTTACGAAGTTATTTAGGACAATTTAACTTTAGCGGTGACATGGTCAAACAAGCGGTGGGCAGTATGAGCGGAGGCGAAAAAGCACGATTGGTACTATGCATGATCGTTTGGCAACGCCCCAACCTCTTGCTACTTGACGAGCCTACCAACCACCTAGATTTAGCCACCCGCGAAGCCTTGAGCATGGCCCTAAACGAGTTTGAAGGCACTGTCATGCTGGTAAGTCACGACCGCGCATTGCTCAGAGCAGTATGCGATGAATTCTGGATGGTCTCGCGCGGTGGTATTGCACCATTTGATGGTGATTTGGATGATTACCAGCGCTATTTACTGGAAGAAAGTAAGCGTCTTAGAGCCGAGGCAGTTGCAGCAGCGAGTGTTATCGCACCATCGCCAGCTAAAACATCCAAAGAGAGCAGTCTGAACATCAAACTGGATCAAGAAAAGAAAAAACCTCTTAAGAAAGAGCTTGAAAAAGTAGAGCCCAAGTTAGCTGCTTTGGAGGCTGAAAAAGAAATTTGTCTTAAGCAATTATTAGAGCCATTGAAATCAAAAGAAATCGCAGAAACGTCTAAGAGGCTGAAACAAATTGAACAAGAAATTGCTAGCTTGGAAGCGCGGTGGCTGGAAATAAACGAGGCGCTAGAAGCGACTTAAATGAAAAAAGGGTTTGCATATTTGCAAACCCTTTTTAGGTTTATTGGTGGGACCAGCGGGGGTCGAACCCACGACAAACGGATTAAAAGTCCGCTGCTCTACCAACTGAGCTATGGTCCCGTTTCAAGTTGTAACAAATATATCAAATGCTTAAACTTAAGCCTCAAATTATAGCGTAGAAATTTTATCGATGACCCACCCTGATGCGCATTGTCCAAAAGTTGCCGTCACACTCACTACGGAACCATATCCGCTGCAATTGAGTGAGCCATCTGTACCGCCTTCAATTTCACAACTTGCATCCACAGGTGCAACAGATTCTTTGCTAAATACACAAGAAATGCCTATTTTTTTCTTATCGCGTGGCGCTTGGTGTTCACGTCTTAATCGGTAGCGTAATTGCGCCAATAAAGGGTCATGTGTTGTCAGAGAGAGATCATCAATATCGACTTTATGCGCAGCGCGTTTACCTCCAGCAGCGCCGACAGTAATAAATATTGTTTTTGTATGCATAGCCCAAGCGGCCATCGCCGTTTTTGCCTTGATTTGATCGCAAGCATCAATCACGGCATCAACCTGTGAATTCAAAATCGATGGCCAATTCTCAGGCGTTACAAATTCATCGACACATTCCACTAAACACTGCGTATTGATATGCGCAATACGCTGTTGCATTGCCAGTACTTTAGACATGCCAAGGGTGTTATCTAAAGCATGGATTTGGCGGTTGATATTGGATTCGGCTATGTGATCGAAATCAATTAATGTCAATTTGCCAACACCGCTTCGGGCGAGCGCTTCGACTGCCCAAGAACCTACTCCGCCAATTCCTACAACCGCAATATGTGCTTCGCGAATTTTCTTCGCGCCAGTAACGCCATACAAACGCTCAAGACCACCAAAACGTCTTGCGGTAATGTCTTGGTGATCCATTGATCAAAAATTTAAGTCGTGCAGGGCTCGATAGAAGCAGCTTGCAGTTTTAAAGCGCAAAAAGCGCCAACCACAATCGACAAAACAGCAACAAACGACATCAAGCTTAAAGTGGACAAGCCACTCACACCTTGACCAAAAGTACATCCCATGGCGGTCACACCACCGACCCCCATCAGTACTCCGCCAATTAAATGTCGGGCTAAATCGGGAACGTCAGCAAAGCCCTCCCAGCGAAAGGATTGATTGAGGATGGCAGAGACACAAGCTCCCGCGATGACTCCCAACGCGGAAACGATGCCAGCAGTTAAAACTTTGGAGGTATCGCTAAAAAATAAAAGCCAATCAAGCAAGTAAGCGGCAGGCGCAACAAACGTCAAAGCTTCAATGCGACCAGAATTTGTAGCTAGGTAAACAGACTCTAAGGTCTCTGGATGTTCTTCTATAAAACCCAGATGACCGCTGACCCACCACAATAAGATAACGGTTACACCAACACCGATCCCCGCAACAATATTTTCAATTGTTATGAAATCTTTACGCGATAAAGCAATAACGAAGAATAAACCTCCAATTGCATATCCAGCAAATACCGCTAGTTGCTGCGCATCACCCCCCATGACAGAGGAAAGCAATGAACCAACATGTGAGCCACTAGGTATATCAAGAGCCACCACATCTAAGTATTTGGCGCGAATAACTGCCGTTAGACCTTTTAAGGTGGCAAATGCACTGATACCCATCACGATAAAAACCACCAACGATTTCAAATTGCCACCACCGATACGCACCAAGGTTTTATTGCCGCATCCAGAAGCATTGACCATGCCGTAACCAAACATGAGCCCACCAACAATGGCCGATAGCCACATCAATCGGTTGCTGGCATAAAGTGTTTTGGCCGGATTGATGGCTGAGATATCACACAGATAAGCAAAGCCCAGCATGGCGGTTGCAGTTGCCAATATCCATTGACGCGCCCGCGTCCAGTCTTCCATGTGGACGATATCTGAGAGTGCACCCAGCGTACAAAAATGTGTACGTTGAGAGATAACGCCCAAAACTAAGGAGACTAAAAAAAAGGCCCAGAGGACCTCGTGTGTGGTGGTCTGTATGTCGATCATTTCAGTTTAGATAAACGTTCTTTTGCAGCAGCGGCTGATTCCGATTGTGGATATTTTTTCATGAGATCTTCAAACGTCTTGCGCGCTGATTTCAGATCTTTCATTTCTAGTTGGCAGTTAGCGACTGACAGCATAGCGTCTGGTGCCCGCGCATGCTCAGGGTCTTTACCCAATAAATTATTAAAGGTTTTGATAGCATCTTTGTATTCACGGTTTGCATATTGCGCATTACCTAGCCAGAAAAGGCTAATAACACCAAAGCCACTGGTGGGGTAGCGCTTATTGAAGTCCACAAAGCCTTCGCTGGCAACTGGAAATTCACCCTTACGAAAAGCAGCTAAAGCAGCTTCATAAAAACGGATCTCAGCTGGATCTGCGAGGAACTCCACATTATCCAATTTAACTTTGACTGGCTCAAACTTCTTTAAGCGCTCATCCACACCTTGAGACAAGGCTTGCGCTGCAGCCTGTTGTTTACGTAATTCTTGGGTTAATTCTTCTTTTTCACCGCGCACACGTTGAATTTCGTTGCGCAAATTTTCAAATAAGTTTTGTTGCTCGATTAAATTACTTTGAAATTGTTTAATGTCATCGGAGTTCTTTTTGATTTCTTGAGATTGAATTTCGATTTTTTTTCGCAAATCCAATATGGCGCGTCGCGCTTCGTCATCTTCAAAAAGGGCTGCATGCGCTGCAGTTAAGCAGAACATGGCTGATACAAGGATGACTTTTTTCATCGGTAGGTGATCTCAGAACGACGGTTTTTAGAGAATGCAGCCTCATCGTTACCCGTCATTGAAGGCTTTTCTTTACCGTAACTCACTGCTTCCATTTGTCCATCCGCTACGCCTAATGCATTCAGGGCTCGGCGCACGGCTTCAGCACGCTTTTGTCCTAATGCAAGGTTGTATTCGCTACCGCCACGTTCATCGGTGTGGCCTTCAATATTTGCCCGACGGGTGCCGTCTGCTTTGATAAAACGGGCATGTGCCTCTAAAACAGCTTGAAATTCAGGCTTTACGGTGTAACTGTCATAGTCAAAATAAACGACATTAGAAACGCCAGCAGGTCCAGGTTTGATGCCATTTAAACTGCCGATTCCTCGTGCGTCTAGAGATGAGACTGAGGATGAGGCGGCGGCTGTATTTGGATTCGCGCCAGAACGTTCTTCCACTGGGACATCGTTGAGCTTCACATTAGATGAGCAGCCTGAAATAATGGCAATAAATAATAGAGACGATAAAAGTTTTTTCATAGGAGTACTCAATTAATTTAGAAATGGATTATGGCTGGGCTTTAGAAAAAGGGCCCCAGTTGGGCTCACGAATATCACCGCCCTGCCCCGCGAGACGCGCTTTGATGCGTCCATCGAGTGTCGTTGTCATCAATGCCTCACGCCCTTCTTGTCTTGTAGCAAACACTATGAGACGGCTGTTGGGTGCAAAGCTGGGACGTTCATCCGCGGTTGTGTCTGTAATCGCACTGGCATTGCCGCTTGCAAGGTCCATGACGTGTAGTTTGTATGCATTGCCAGCGCGCGAAATATAGGCCATCCAACGTCCATCTGGGCTCAATGCGGGTGAAATGTTGTAGTTGCCAGTGAAGGTAACTCGGTTGGCTGGGCCACCCATAGCGGGCATTCGGTAGATCTGTGGTGAACCGCCTCGGTCACTGACAAAATAAATCGCAGTTCCGTCAGGAGAGAAAACTGTTTCAGTGTCAATCGCAACGGATTGCGTCAGGCGTCTTGGCTCACCGCCTTGAGAATCTAACAAGAACAATTGAGAGCCGCCGTCACGGCTCAAAGTGACAGCGACTGTGCGACCATCAGGCGACCATGATGGTGCACTGTTGGAGCCTTTGAAATTAGCCAATAAGCGTCTTTTGCCAGAGGCAACATCATGCACATACACCACAGGCTTACGAGCCTCAAACGAAACGTAAGCTAATTGTGTTCCGTTAGGTGCCCAACTGGGCGAAATGATGGGCTCGGGACTTGCTAAAGCAGACTGGGCGTTTTCACCATCTGAATCAGCCACCCACAAGTTGTATCTTCCCGTATTGGATTTTGTGACGTAGGCAATTCGGGTCGAAAAGACACCCTTATCTCCAGTGAGTTTGAGATAAATAAGATCAGAGATTTGATGCGATGCTAAGCGAAGGTCTGCAGCCACCACCAAATAGCTCATCGCACCTAGATCTTGGTTGCGAACAACATCCCATAAGCGGATGCGAACGTCGTATCGACCATCCGATAAACGGCTGATACTGCCAGTTAAAACACCGTCTGCACCTTTTTGCCTTAAATCGCCAACATCAGGGCGCTCCGTTTCGTCAATGACTTTGCCAGTAGGTAGTACTTTGAATTGACCGCTACGTTCTAGATCAGCTTGCACAATCGCGCTGATTTTTTGCGGAACACCTTCTTCGCCGCGCAAGGGCGCTATCGCAATGGGCAATTGTGTCAGCCCCACACCTGAGACTTCAACCCTAAATTGCGCATGGCTGACATGCGCCATCAGCAAAAGGGAAACTCCGCCCAGAAATTGCAAAAAAAAGCGCTTGATTAACATAGTGTTTCTTATT
>Ga0214921_10008374_pt1 | contig 13422 bp, 14 predicted proteins | sample LL1505_MetaG_FD_177992 | JGI IMG/M metagenome (GOLD analysis project Ga0214921, IMG submission 177992) | Freshwater microbial communities from Lake Lanier, Atlanta, Georgia, United States - LL-1505 | ecosystem: Environmental > Aquatic > Freshwater > Lake | place: USA: Georgia | collected... | reverse complement strand
AAAGCCTCTAAATAGCTGATAATATCAGCTATACTTGCCTTCTTAGCAAAGTGGCATTGCGTTTCTCTTGTAAAGAAAAGGTCGCGAATTCGATTTTCGCAGAGGGCATGGTTATTAAGAGACTTTAATAAAGTCTCTTAATAGCCCTGTATTTCAATGGACAGAATTTTTGCCTTCTAAGCAAAAAGTTGCGGGTTCGAGTCCCGTCAGGGCTACACAGTTATATTATATTCAATTAAAAATTGATTTTAATATAAAGCTAACACACGTTAAATAATTAATATAAATGTTTAAAGATAAAAAAAGTAAAACAAAAGCAAAAGCAAATATTCCTAAAGCCTTAAGGGAGCAAGTATGGATAAAACATATTGGCCATCAATATGAGCATAAATGCTTAATTGACTGGTGTCAAAATACAATTAGTGTATTTGATTTTCACGTTGGACATAATGTACCAGAAAGTCATGGTGGTAAAACGGATATAACTAATCTTAAACCCATATGTTCTAGATGTAATTTATCAATGGGAAGCCAATATTCAATAACAGATTGGATTAAAATAGGAGATACAATACATCATAAAAGTACTGTATTAATATATAATACAGATATTAAAAAAGAAAAAATGAAATTATCATGGTATTTGCGATGTATGCCTTGTACATGCTATTATTAGATCATAATATAATAACTGCGATAAAGCACAATATATTATTTATATCTAACTTTAGAGAATGCCTTGTGGTTGTGGAAAAAAACGTGAAGGTACCATTCACTTTATGGGAAATACTAGTACGGATACTCCAGATCCTATAGAATGGGGTCCTATTGTATGGAGATATTTACATTGCTTAACTGAAAAGATTGGATTCTCTGGTAATCCAATTGTAGATATTGATCAAGCTAATCATATGGAAACAATAATAAATAATCTACATCTTATTATTCCCTGTCCAGAATGTCAATCACATGCTCATAGTTATATTAGTAATAATCCATTACCTTCTTTAAAAGGACTCACAGGAGATAATCTTCGCAGCACAATACGTAATTGGCTTTTTATTTTTCATAATCATGTTCGTGAAATTAAAGCTCAACCTATAATTATTAATACAGTAGATGAATGTAAGGAGAATTATAATGGTTGTTTTATAAAAAGGTGTGAATATGATCTATTTATTCAAAATGGAGCATATGCAGTAAGATTAGGATGGGTTAAAATAGAAAATTGGCGTAAATGGTATACTACATCAGAGAAACTTCGTATAACAATTGGTAATATAGTTCTCTAAGGTGTTTGTATTAATGTTGGAGGATATGCTACAATATTAGGACTATTAATATTAACATTGTATCCATGATCAGCTAATGCGCCTGCGGTTAACTTAGTAAAATAAAATTTATTTCCAGCTACGCCTGTCATAATTTCCTCGGGTAATGCTGGATGGAATACGTTTCCAGAACCATAATCATAATAACGCGGGTCTTTTACAAAACCTTCTTTCATACCTTCTTCCCAGTGCGAATATGCCGTTCCTTGACCAAAACTATTTTCAACTGGAATACGATATACTTGTGGACCAACAAGTTCACGATAGGCTTTAATAGCTTCACTTGAATTCCAGTCATTATTTGGTCCACTATACCATACTTTACTAGAATCTAAGAATTGATCCCATCCAACAAATATATTACCTGTCTGAAGTGATGCAATACCTAAACCGTGTAACATTTCATGAATCATTACTGGAATTAACATAACTACAGATGTATTATTAAATGTAACTGTGGATAATAAAGATGATTCATTCAATCTGTCACTATTAAGACTTACTGATTGACGTAGTGGTACAGCAGGTGAAATAGCATCATTAATGAGAGTTGGGCGGGCACTAGCTAAAATACCTGCGCCGAGAGATCTCATATCAATATCTACTATCATATCGTAATCCAAACTTACATCTGGTAAACGACGACCATGCGATGTAGCAATTACAGATTCTATAATCCCCTTACTAGTATTAATTAAGTCTTGAATATTTTGTGATGGAATATTTGATGTGTAATTAATTGCGATTTTGTAGGGTTCTAATTGTGGTGCTGGCACTGGTTCTGGTGTTGGCTCGGGTTCAGGGGCAGGTGTTGGTTCTGGCGTAGGCTCAGGTGTTGGCTCAGGCGCTGGCTCAGGAGCAGGCTCAGGTACTGGTTCAGGAGCAGGTGTTGGCTCAGGAGCAGGTTCTGGTACTGGTTCAGGAGCAGGTTCAGGTACTGGTGCTGGTTTTGGTTCAGGAGCAGGCTCAGGTACTGGTTCAGGAGCAGGTTCTGGTACTGGTGCTGGTTCAGGAGCAGGTTCTGGTTCTGATACTGGTTCTGGTACTGGCTCAGGTTCAGGTACAGGAGGAGCAGCAGGGGCAGATACAATCGGTGCTACCGCAGTTATTTGAATATTCCAAGTTGAATTAATAAATCCATCAACTGCGATCGCTGTTTGCTGTGAGCTCGCATGTGCCGTTAGAGCATGAATACCACCATATAAACGAGATATACCCGCTTGATCCGCAATATCATTCCATGTTGAAAATGATAGAGATACAGGCCCAGCTGGAACAAGACCAGCTTGAATTAATGAACTCCCAGCTGATACTGTAAAATCACCATAAGAGTTAGTTTGATTAGTCTTAAAAAGAGGAGAAATTAATACTTGTTGATCATAATAAGTGCTAGTCTTATTAATATTAGTTCCAAACCATTTATTCATAGTAAGCGCAAATGCTTTAGAGAAATGGCTATGACCAGAAGGAAAGTCGGCAAATGGTGGTGTTACAAAGTTTCTTTCTTGATAGGGAATCCATTGAGCACCATCAACTGTCCCATTCCAAGAGACAACTGATTGCCCAGTGAAGCGGCGACGAATTTCCTGAATAGGACGATCTTCCATGTATGCGGTCTTTAGTCTCCAAGTTACACGAGCACCCTCAAATAAGTGAATAGCTAGATCTTGTAGAGAGAAAATAATATTGAGACAAGTAATAGTCGGCAGAATACGAATATATTCTTTCCATAACCATATAAACATTAAAGGTGGAGAGACCGTGCCTGGTCCACCTGCCCAAAATTCCGCAATTATTTTTTGTTGATCAGTTAGTGTCGCAGCATAATCTTTTACAACATCTATTTCAGCGTCACGTGCGGCACCAGTAGATGGTTCTACAGAGTTTTGTATAGTTTGTTCATTTACCTCAGTTAGACAAGAAGAAAGAACTGCGTCCCAGTTATATGTGAGATAGTTCTGCTTTTTACCTTGGACAGTTAGACGTGTCCACTGCTGTGGTTGTGGAAAGCTAGAAATATTATTTACAGTAGTACCATCAATAATTATAGTTTCAGCCCAGTTAGAAGAAGAACTAGGCTGTGCGGTTGATGCCGCTACATATCCGTCGGCTTGACGATAATTATACCAAGTTTGCCAGGCAGTTTGCCATGTTGTCCATTCTCCCGCGGTTTTAACACGAGCTGTAACATCAGCTGGGCAATTATAAATAGAGGTATATCCAGTAGGAATGAAAAATGGGGTAATATAGTCAATAGCAGCACATATCCAAATTAGTGCGTCATTATTAGATAAAGGAGAACTAGCTTTTGTATCCCAATTCCAGTTATCATGGATTCCACTAATTCTGGATTCAGATTGTACCCAGTTCCAGGCGGCAACTACCGATGTAACCCACACATATATAAATCGAGAGCCTCTTGTTGGGCCTAAATTAGCAGAAGCAATATACTTAAGCATAGTGTCAATTCCAGAATTAATAATATATTTAAGAGAAGGTTCGGGTGCGACGGGAGTTGATGAGCCAGACATTATTAAAGATAGACTATCAGGAGGGGCAATAAAGTATGAACTAGATGTTAGAGCAGGACCCGTGCCAACCGAGTTCATAGCACATACTGTAAAAGTATAAGGTTGCCATTCATCTAAATCAGTAAATCTATATGTAGTATCAGAAGTAGTAATTGCGGGCTGAGCAATACCATTAAGATAAGGAGTGACTAGATAACTAAAAGGGGCATCACCAGTTGTCGGCGCAATCCAAGATACAATAATAGAACCTACTGTAAATGTGATTCCACTGACTAAGCCAGGAATAGATGGACTATAAGGAGTTGCGACAATAGAAGCATTAAGTTCTGGGCAAGGGCAACCAGGACTAATACCTACACATACAGGATATCTCGTAAATTCTGTCATGTGTCCTGTTTTAACTGCATTCATGACAGAAGAATCATAAATACCAAGTACACGACCAAATCCAGGCTGTGGTGGAGTTGTAGTATTCGGAGGGTATAGGCGAGTTAAAAAAGACCCCGCGATGGCCTTTTCAGCCTTTCGTTTGGTAAGTTGTGAAGAGTCAAATACACGATTAGTCATATCTATAATACAAAAATATTATAACTGAATATATGTAACTAATTGCGAATAATTATTTATAAATTTAGAAAGTGTTTTCTACAAACAGGTTTATATGTCTCCATTCCACCAATCGCTACACCATTTTCATTCTTTGGAGAAGCCCCAAAATATTTAGAATATACTGCGATAGTTCCATCACGGCATACAGCACAAAATGCGCTTAGCCTTAAAACCTCTTCTGCGTGAGGAATTAGGCGCAACATATCACCAAATGGTGTTCTTTCACTAGTACCATCTAGACCTGAAATGACAATATGTACAGGCAGTTCATCTGCCCATTTGGTAACGTGCGTATATAAGTCTGTAAAGAATTGTCCCTCATCAATTGCGATTACATTATATTGACCAGAACGGACTAAATCATCAATAGCTTCAAGTTTTTCAAAACAAACAGCTTGCTCTACTTCTTTATCATGTGAGGCAATACATTCCTTTCCATAACGAGTATCACCAATATAGTTTACAATGAGTACTTTGTAGCCAATGGATTTGTAGCGTCTTACACGACGTAGCAATTCAGTTGTTTTCTGTGCGAACATACAGCCGATTACAAGTGAAATATAACCCATTTTTGATTCTTTGATTTGTTTAATGACAAATTCAGAGTCAAATTTTTCACATTTTTATTCGGCAGATGAAAAAGAAGATGTCTTGGTCAGTAGACTCAATACCTTCAATGTGTATTACATTGGAGCGCCGTCCAGACCGATGGCGTAGATTTCAGGATCAGTCCGGAATTGACGGGTTAGACATAAAGAAATTTAATGGTGTCGATGGAAAAACGCTTGATATCAAAAATGATGAACGTATATCACTATATACAAAACGAAATATACTATCAAAATCCCGCCGCTCTCATGAAGAGTTGGATAGCGCAGGTGGTGTAGGTTGCGCACTATCTCATATTGCCATATGGCAATGGATGGTTGATAATAATCAGGAAGTATGTGTTATATTTGAAGATGACGCAGTTGTTCCACCTAATTTTACAGAAAAGGTTAATAAATGTATTAAAGAATCCATACTTCTAAAGGATCCAAAGAAATGGGATTTATGGCTTTTAGGAGGAAATTGGGAGAAACTAACTCAGATTCCAGGAGAGTCGGATGTTGTACGTGTTGGGGCATTTTTTTCGTTTCACGCATATATTATGACATTACATGGCGCAAAGAAACTATTGAAAGATGTTTTTCCAATAGAAGGTCATATAGATTTATGGACATCAATTTATAATTATGTTTATAATTTCAGAATTGTATGTTGTTTAAATCTAAATATAAAACCTAATTCAGCAGTAAAGACAGAAATTCAAACAGAAGAAAGGTGTGATATTTGTAATGTATCAGCTGGTTATAGTAAAACTCATAAATTGGTTACACATATGGAATGGAATACGGCAAGGGCGGCGGAAGTAGCATGTGTTGTTTTAATTGGATATATTATATACCAAAAAATTATAAATCGATAATAAAATATAATATAAAGGAATTAAAAAAACTAATTAATATAATGACATCTGTGAGCGCCGACATATCAGAAGATGAAGCATATGATCCCTGGCCTGGTTGTATTATGGATAGGACAGGTTGCCACGGACAATCATATTATACTAAAAAGTATAACATTAACGAACAATTAATTAGTTTTTTTAATTTAAATGATAATAATCTGACATATAATAATTTTGATAATATTATTATTGATTATGCCTATAATAATAATGGAATATCAGATGATAAAGGTATAATATTTTATGATGAAGCTTTATGGAATTTATTTGAATTGGATAGAGAGAAACTACTTAAATTTCATCATATTAATAAATATTTTGAGAAGTTTTTTCTATCTACTTAAGCTTTATGCCTTACTCTTAGGCTGATAAACTATATATAGTTTATCAGCCGCCATCAAACTAACATTTTAAATGTTAGTTTTCTTAAATTTTTGACTTAGTGCCTCCCAAGAAACAGGGAATGCCTCAGTCATGAATTTATGAATTGCCTCTGCGTAATCTCTAATCTCTTTTTGAGCAGAAGGATCTAGACGAAGATTACATAAACGCGCATAACCAAAAAGACTGGCAGTTTCTACAAATTCAGTATACATACTTTGAGGTAGAACAGAACGAGCTACTTCAGGAGCTACACCATCTGCCAATAGATCACTATACGTTTTGAGTGCGGCCTCAGTATGTTGTCTGAATACTCTATGTACTTCTTCGGCCTCCTCTACTGGTGTTTTCTTAGAACCCTGTTTAGCCCTAGGATCACGTTCTCTGATTTCCTCTGGTTGAGGCACCCAGCATTCAGGAGGAGTATCTACATAGCGGCGACTCACTTCATTACGTGCGAATCCTACAGTATGACGAAACCATTCGCGTGCCACAAAGATTGGCATCTTAAGACGAAATCGTGCTTGTGGGTGGAAAAAAGGCGATACATGGTCGTGTTTTGCCAGATAGTTAATTAGTTTTTTATCACCCTCAGTAACTTCGTATGAAACCTTATCAAAGGATACACGTGCCGCATTCACAACTGATAGATCATCACCAAACTTTTCAAGACATTCAACAAAACCAATGTTATCTAGCATAAATTGCTTGTTTTGAGCTGCTGCGGCCATTTTAATAAAAATATATTGTTTTTCTTTAGACCGATAAATCTCTTCGAGATTTATCTATACTACCCCCTGGGATAAGGACCGATAAATCTCGAAGAGATTTATCTATACTACCCCTGGGGTAAGGACTGATACTACCCCTGGGGTAAGGACTGATAAATCTAAGACCGACGAAGAGGTGTAGCATTCTGACGAAATAGTGATGGCGGGCTAAAAGGGGCGCTACTAAAAGGGGCGCTACTAAAAGGGGCGCTACTAAAAGGGGCTAAAGCCCCAGGAATTATTATATTTTCAATATTGATGTCATTAATAGGCATGCTAGAAAGAAGAGGAGAGACGGCAGGTGTGATAGGAGAAACAGGTGTAACTTGCGAAGCCAATCCAGCACTAATTTGACGCTGAATGCTATTTGAAAATCCACGTACTAAATGCGGCGAATCTGGATTGGATTGACTAGAAGCAGGAAGGCCACGCATACGTCCAAGATATCCCGCATGTTGTGATAGAATATGCGGCGTACTCATATTAACTGTATTAGGATTAGTTAAACTTTTAATACAATTATCAAGCTCCTCCAAGAGAACATCCCAGAGTGAATGTGGTACCCTCGCTCTATATTCAGTAATTTTAGTAACAAGCATATTAAGTTTATTAACATGCTCCCTAATCTTATCACTTGAGGAAAAGCTTGAGATTAGAACACGAGATTGGTCAAGTAATAACAGCACTTCAAATCGCAAATAATGCGCCTCAGAATTAATCTGTAGTACAATATCATCCGTTACACTAACAACTGTAATAATTTCAATACTACTATGAGTATGTAGATCATATCCCCTAAGTATTACACTAGTACCAGTAGGAATTTTAGCAAGGAAGACAGCCTCCATTCCAGCGGGCATGTCCCCAATTACAATATTAACGGCACCATTCACAACATTTCTGGCATAACGACTCTTAACTTCAGTGCCAAGAGGCAGAATGATGCGCATTTGTTGTGCCGAGCAACTCATAAGGCCGCCGAGAACATCGCCAAAGACACATGCTACATCTTCAAGATTATTCACCACATAATAGGACCCGCCGCCCTCGGTGCTAATGCTTTGAAGAAGCTCCACATTGTGATCAGTGCCATATCCTACGCACGAGATTGAGGTTCCCACAAATTTACAAATAGTATTCGTAACAATTTCAAGAATATCAGCGGGCCGAGTTAGACCAAGATTGGCATTCCCATCCGTGAGAAGGAGAATACCTTGCTTGTATTTACCAACATCATTAAGTAGACATTCACGGGATTGAACAATCCCCGCACTAAGATTTGTATTAGACTCAACGCACATAATTGAAATGCGTGCCCGAATATTTTCTTTTTCTGCAGCAGTGATTAAAACCCTGTTAAGAATTACTTTCGCAACTTCACTGAAAGTAACAATAGAGATAATATCCTCGGGGCCCAGAAAGTCCAAAAGGAAATGAATAGACCTTTTAACATTTTCTAGTTTATTATCCTCTTTCATAGATGCGGATGTATCAATAACAAAGCAAAGATGAACAGGAGTACGTACTTCAGATTCAGCCGTCTTAACTTGGAGACATGCCCACTCAGGGTAGTTTTTAAGAGTATATGCTTGGAAGTTCATTGTAGATATGATATTGCTTGCTATTAATTACAGGGTATCAATTCGCATCAATTTTTTTTCAAGTATAATTTTGAATAAATTAATTATTTCTTAGTATAAGAAAATGATACAAGGTAATACAATATTATTTATTATTGTCGGATTTATATTATCTGTATTTGGCCTATTATTTAGGCAAAAACAAAACTATAATTTGGTACCTCGCCGCATATGGACATATTGGGAGAATCCCGATAATCCATCAAAGGGGCTACCAAGAGTTGTAAAGCTTTGTATGGAATCTTGGAAGAAATATAATCCAGATTACGAAATAGTCCTTTTGACAAAGAAGAATATTAAAGGTTATGTAACAATTCCAGATGAAATAAGGACGCATCCACATTATAATGATTCACCACAGAGATTCGCAGATTTAGTAAGGCTCTATGTTTTAGAGGAGCACGGAGGAATATGGATGGATGCATCTATATTAGTGAAACAGCCATTTGATGAATGGTTGTTTCCCAAATATGGGGAGTTTGCGGGATATCATATGAGTTCATTTTGTATTGATACAAAAATACCAGTAATAGAGAACTGGTTTCTTGCCGCAAATAAAAATAGTAAATTTATAAAACTCTGGAAACAAGAATTTCTCAAAATAGCTGACTTTAAAGATATTCAGAGCTACCTGGATGCCAGAAAAAAGATGGGAGTTAATTTCTCAAAATTCAGAGATCCGCATTATTTAGCCGCATATGTCGCAGTACTAAAAGTAATTGAAGTTGATAAATATCCTCAAGATAGACTTATTTTAAGAGATTCCGAAGATGGGCCATTTAAATATCTATCTGATTCATTTTGGTATTCAGATAAAGCATTATCACTAGCATGTATTGATAAAAAATACCAGACTCCGCTTATAAAATTTCGATCAAATGAGAGAAATATTCTTGAAAAGGGGCTTGATTATGATTTATCTTTAGAGAAGTGTGGATGGTTATTATGATTCTATTAGGAATCATTCTAACTATAATAAGTAGCTGATTGAAGATTAGCACATGGTACACATGGTGAAGCAGGTGTTATAGTCGCAGTCGCAGTCGCAGTATCTTTTGCCTTCTTCCACTTACGATACATGTGTGTCCATTGTACAAAGTATGATGATTGTAGCTTTTGAATCGCTAATTCGTGAAGTTGCTTCTCCTGAGGAGAGAGGGATTCATAGAATTCCTCAAAATCGGGTGGAGGAGGAGCAGGTTTTGGAGGGACATACGTATTCATTTCTAGCTATTAATTTATTTTAAAAAAAATGATAGTCAAATTTTACTAGTCATACATTTACCAGTCATACATTTACCAGTCATACATTTACCAGTCATATTGCTTCTTTTCCTTAATAATATCAGCCCTAAAAACAGTAATTCTACTAAATAATTGTTTAACAAAAAAGAATGATACCTGATCTTGAATACCACATTCTAGAATATTTTTATACCATTCTTCATTTATCTTAGCAGCATTATCTGTCATTTTACGTATAATAACAGTACAGGCAGCATGCCATTCAGTAGTATCTTTAAGACCCTTTTCTAGTTGTTTATAAATATAGTTATGCATTTGGTCAGATAGTGGTTTATATCTTTCCTGTTTCAAAGACGCATCAATTTCTAGCCATATAAATGGACCTGACCATGGATGTATACGTAACATCATATCATTATTAAGACTATATTCTGAAATAATATTAGATATTAAATCTTCATTAAGCTTACCAATTTTACTATCAAGCCACATAACATACGTATATTTTTGTAAATCTGTATATGTGTGAGGACATGCTTTAATGTGTTTACAATGAAAATTAGCTGTATTAAAATCCTCGCTGGGTTCAATATAAATAAATCGTCTAATCCACTTTGTATTTTTTAACTGCTCATACATATCTAAATTATTTGTATAATAGTAACAATCATAAATATCTGAAGGAGGCTTAGGAACTTGATTAGAGATGTTTGAATTTGTCCCGCAAAACCCTGTATAGTATGCTAAAAATGTCTTTTTAGTTATATATATTATAGTTTCATTATTATATATATCATTATCTCTACTTTGAATAACTTCACTTGTATAAACGCAATTATTATTTTCTATAATTTCAAAAAATTCACGTTGATCTACTGTATAGGTTTTAATTCCATTAGTATCTACTTCAGGAAATGAAGAAGTAATTACAACACATAGCTTTTCTTTAAAGGATTTACAGGCATTATCAAAAATCTGTTTCCAGTTTTCATTATATTCTAGAACTTGTCTCATAAATATACCATGAACTTGACTTTTATAAGTCGATAAATCTTCTTTAACATTAGCTATTGGTGTATTAGATCCATCAATACCAATATATTTGTTTTTTGTCCCCTCTGTTAATAATTTAAATCCACCAGTTCCACAACCCCAGTCTTCAATTATTTCACAGGACTTTAACCAGTCAAATCCCTTTTTATATGTTACCGTATCACTATGTTTTAGGGTATTAAAATCTATGGCGGCATATACCTCATTCCATTTATCCATAATAATTAATTCTAAAATATAATCTTTAGGTTAACAAAATTTCAAAATATTCGTTAACCTAAATAGGTGAATGCACTTTAAAGATAAAAGAGTACTATCGATAAAAACAGTAGATGACATGCTTAAAATATTAGAAACAAAAGGTAACGCATTAAAGGATTATAAGAAAGGTGTAAAGATTACCGTGTATAACAAAATGGAACAGGGGTATTCATATGTTTTAGCTGAGAATCCGGGCGAAAATATGGGAGAAGACTTCAAACCCGAGCTCACACCTGCTGAAATACTTGCCGCAGGTGTATTTGAAGGCAAGTATCTGAATGACTGTCTATTAGAATTTCCCAAAGAGTGGTTTGTAAAAGCTATTAAAAAGGGTAAACTTAGTCCTGAGCATGCTAATCCAGAAATAAATTTATTTAAAATCAAATCACGGCTAAATCTTGACGAATGGGAAGATTATGGATGGATTCCAAATCCAGAGGGCAATGTCGCCAAGCAATATCCACTTCTATCAAGTAAAGAAAAAAATAACGATATTCGTGGATGGTTTCAGTGGTATTGCCGATATTGGATGGGTCGCCGAGAACCAGAAATGGACGAAGTCCAGATAAAGAGGTGGCGGGCTTTCAGACGTCATTTGGGTCAGATTAAGGCGAATTGTAAACCAGGTGATTTGTCATGTCGTCCTAGGCAAAGGCAAGGACTGACACAGTGGGCTTACAAAAGCGATATTTAGTTACATTTTCTCTAATGTGTTTATATTATCTATCTAAAATATCCAGATATACTAGAATATGCCTTTAACACAGACTCGTAAAGTAAAAGACCGCAAATCACCAAGTACTTCCGCAACACTACACCCCGAGGGAACAATTGAATTTGGAAAAGATAAGAATAGATGGGTTGTTAAACAAACTGAAACAGGTGTTAAACGATGGGTTCCAGTTCATTCAACAAGTCTTTTTGGGTATGCTCCGTTAACTGCCAAAATTCTTGAAAAGAATATTAATAAACCGGTTGTTGTCTACGAAAGACAATTAGGTGATACTTGGCCTAAATCTAAACGTGATTTTGATATAAAGTATACCTTTACAGCCTCTGGAGATGCCGAACTAATATCAAACCTGGGTAAAAATGTAAAGATATTTCCAAACTGGCTAAAAACTAGAACACCGAAAGTGAAATCTCGTGACCTTTTTATTATTAAGGGTACTATGAAATCTAAAGATCTAGAATCCACTATTCAAGTTGCGCCGTTACCTAATGAGTTAGTTAGCTCAAATCTAATGAATACTGAGGCATTTGTAAGGGTTCTTTAATTTATTGACGTTTTTTTAAGATTTTTGATTTTCTACCTCTTTTTCTGGTGCCGCCTTGCCACGCTAATTTTCTATTAGTAGTTTTATTAGTTTTATTATTATTATTATTTCTTTTTCTTTTAAGAGTAGGAGTAGAAATAGCATCAGGTCTTTTCGCATTTAGCATAACAATAATAGTATTACTTATAACAGCATTTTTGGCCTGTGTTCCATATACTCTTTTTCCATCCTTTAAAATTGTTGGAATAATAGTATTAAGTTCTTTTAGTTTTGTTAATAACCCAGAATCTTCAAAAATCTTTTCCTTAGATAGAGGTTGAACTAAATCTAAATCATGATTATTCGCAACAATTCTTATAATACCAGTTATAGAATTTTCCTCTAAAGCTGTCATAAATAATGTTGTAATAAAAGCCTTTGGATATTGTTCATAATTAAAAGCAAAATAAGATAAAAAATCTTTATATTTCTCATTAGGATATCCTCCAGCATCTAATAAAATTGGTTTCATTGTATATCCAACATCTCCAACAAATTTAACAAAACTATTTGATTTCCAGTATTCGTAAATTTTATCAGCTATATCTTTAACTGGCATCTCTTCTGATATTTCTAAGCCTGAAGGCTTAGCCATCTCTAATATCATAACAGAAAACAGTAGAATCTAAAGATATATATTATTACGTTATAATAGATGAATTTATTAAAACGTAAATCCGATGATATGTATCAAGGTAAAAAGAAGGCAAAACTAATATCCATTAAAGACAGTAATAGTGATACATCAAGTGACGATGATAAGACAAATAGCTAT
>Ga0214921_10008373_pt1 | contig 13425 bp, 12 predicted proteins | sample LL1505_MetaG_FD_177992 | JGI IMG/M metagenome (GOLD analysis project Ga0214921, IMG submission 177992) | Freshwater microbial communities from Lake Lanier, Atlanta, Georgia, United States - LL-1505 | ecosystem: Environmental > Aquatic > Freshwater > Lake | place: USA: Georgia | collected... | reverse complement strand
GATTCATGTATGACTCTGATTTTAGGATCATAAAATATAGATTCTGGCCCGAATCTTTCAATAATTCTGACGGCTAGATTCTCATCTTCTGCGCCAAGTTTAAACCGAGTGTCATATCCCCCGATACCTATGAGGCTCTCCATCAAAAAACTTGCATTGCCATTTGAAAAACCGCCAATGTAGCCAGCTTTTAGATTCTCCTTACCGCGGAGATAAGAAAGGAGCCTTTCAAAAAATGTCTGGTCTAACGAGAAATTGACTGGTAATGGGAGGAAGGGGCTGTGACGAGCTTGGAATCTCTGAATCCGATTTTCTGGTTTACTGAGCTCCATTTTTCCAACTATTGCTCGAATATTGCTTCCTGCACTTTCCCAGTCATTTCGAAGAGTTTGCAACCAATCAGAGGTAACCAAGCAACTATCGTCTATGAATGCGAGAATTTCTGTCGTGCAATTTTCCACCGCACTTTGACGAGCTTGTCCGTAGCCCATATTTGAATGGTGCTTTATAACTCTTGCGCCATATTTTTCAGAAATATCTGATGTTGAGTCAGTTGAACCATCATCAACAACAATTACAGGTAGCTCTGGGTCTGAATACTGGCGTAAGGTTTTCAGTGTTTTCCCAATAACTTTCTCACTGTTATAGCAACAGATAGCAACTGTTATGTTCATTTTTTTACCAACAAGTCTGCCCAGTTTTCTTGGTATAAAACACTAAACTTAACTTGCGAATCAGAAATCTTGGTCAAATGTGCTTTTTCGTTGACTTTCCATTCAAGGGCGTTGCTAATAGCTTGCGACCATTCCGATTTTGCTTGTTTCGAAACAACTTCACCTACCTGATTGCTTGTTACAAGAAAACGGGATGCATTGTCACTATGTGAAGATACAAGCACTCTCCTTCCGGCAGTTATGGCTTCAAGCGCAGCAATGCCAAAACCTTCGCGTTCTGAAGGAGAAACAAAAACTTTACAAGCTCCCATCAGCCCCCAAATGTCTTCAGATCTCAATGGCTTTGAATAAAAGGTGACCTGGCTTGAAACACCCAGTCGTGTTGCTTGGTCAATCAATACGTGCAAAAGAGGGCCCTGCCCTACTACTGAAAGCGTGTAAAGACTTCCCTTTGATTTCAAGTATGACAGCGAATCAAGCAAAAGATCAACCCTCTTATGTTCTATCAATCGCCCCACATAGAGCAAATCAGTAGCCGGCAAATTTGTCTTCGCATTTCTTATCTCTACGGCATCTACTGTGTTGGCGACAAGAGCAATCTTTGCTTTGTTTACACCGTGATCAATCAATCTCTGCTTTGTCATTTCTGAAACAGCAATTATTCGATCCGGTAACTTCATGGATAGCCTTTCAATGAATCCCGCGATAGGTCCAAAATTGCCAAGATATTCCTGCCAATACTTTGGACCCCAGACTTCATGCCACGTAACACACAGTGGTATTCGACGAAGTAAACAAACCAGCTTAAGGGGCCAAATCTGTAGAAAGGGCATCTGATCAGCTTCAACTAGATCGGGATTTAAGCGCCACACTCTAAGGCAAGCAATTGCAAAATATAGCGACGAAAAAATTGAACGACGGCCGTTGTGATAAAGATTATTTTTTTTGCAAATTGCATAGTGTGATCTTGGAGCTGGTCCATCCCACCATTTCATGGTGGCAAAGATAACCTCAAACTTTTCGCCATCTAAGTTACTGCGGAGAACTCTTAGGCGTTCTTCTTTCCCTCCAATAAACCATGGATGCATCGTGTCTGAAACTACAACAACTCTTTTTTTGTTCATGCGGTTACCACAACAACAATTGGGGACTTAAGTGTATTTATCGAAATCCGAACAAAGTCCATCGGTTTTCCGCCCGTGACTTTAACTTTCAAGGTAATTCTCTGATTCGCTCGCAATTTGATAGTTCCCTTATTTAGTAGGCGTGATTCAACTTTTGCCTCCCAGTTAAAATTTCTTAATTGAGATGATCCATTCTTTATGCCAAAAGCAACAATTGAACCAGGCTTTACGCCAGTCGTAGCCAAGTGAGGATCTTCAAAATAGAGTGCTGAGTAAGGAACGGAGTCAACGGGAATGCCCAGAAGACTGGCAGTTGAGCGTCCAAAGAAACCAGCTATTAGCAAAAGAGATATTCCTAAGATCATAAAGACTTTAATGAAATTCCCTTGTGAAGATTCTTGCAATCTCTCACGACCAAAATTGTTTGGACTTCCTTGAAAAAACTCATTCGGGGAATCTTCATTAAATGCATCTGGGAGGTCAGGCGTTCTCTCTGAAGCATCAGTGGCGGTCTGAATTATCAAGTTTTTTTGAGAACTTCTAAACAATTTCTTTTTACTTCTCACAGCGGTGGGGGTTGGAGAATCCCCGATATCCGACATCAACCGTTTGATAATTTCATCAATACTCTCGGATGCGACCACTGATTCGCCATTCGGAGTGCTGGCTTTCTTGGAGGTGCTGGCTTTCTTGGAGGTGCTGGCTTTCTTGGAGGTGCTGGCTTTCTTGGAGGTGCTGGCTTTCTTGGAGGTGCTGGCTTTCTTGGAGGTGCTGGCCTTCTTGGAGACCATTAGACAAAGTCCTCGTACGCAATGTAGATCGGATCTAGACGCTGTAAAACAAAATTAATATTTCGCTTTGCATATTTTTTGACTTGATAACCGAGTGGCTTACTAAATCTGCACCGGATCAATATGAATACACATTCAAAAGCGTGGCTAAATTTGATCTTTTTTCCTTCACTGGCAGTTCTGCCAACATAGGTAATTGGAATTTCAAAGGGCTTTAGCTGGTTTCTTAGAGCTAGGGCTGTCATTTGTGTATCTAGACCAAACCCAGACTCTGTGAGTTCGATGGTGCGTAGGAAGTCGACAGGAAACAATTTTAGGCAAGTGTGTAAATCACTGATCGCGGTTCCGTAAAGAATGTTTGTAATCGCCGTCAAAACTCTTCTGCCAAGTGCAAAAATGAAAGAGGGGTGCATGGAATTGACGCCACGGAGTCTAACTCCGTAAACAATTGACGCAACCCCCATTTGGATCGGACGGAAAAGTCGAGGAATATCATGTCCGAAATACTCTAAGTCAGCGTCGAAAACTAGGGCGTGCGAATACTCAGCCATCTTTATGCCCAGCCTGACTGCGTTTCCCTTCCCCTTGTTTTCAGGAAGATCAATAAATCTAATGTGTAGAAGGTGCATCGGCCATTGAATTATGTCTTTGGTGTTATCGGAGGAGCCATCGTTAATGACAATAATCTCAAATGGGAAATTTACATCAACGCTAACTAGCTCACATAAAGCTTCACATATTCGACTTGATTCGTTGTAAACCGGAACAATTACAGATAAGCCAAGCGGAAGATCTTCGGTTTGAGCCTTTAATGGGAAGACATTGCTCACGGTAGATCCATTAACCTAAGTTCTTGAATGACTTCTTCTCTTGTTTGAGCAAATAAAAATGCAGAAATGGTGTCATAAAATTGTTGAAATTCTTCTCGTTCAAAATTTAATGTGTCGCAAATAGCTTCATCACTTTGGCCCTGTAACAAAAGACGCGCAATCATCTTTTGCTCTTTAGACAATCGCGTCAGTCTTTTACCGCCGGAGGCAAATTTGCTTATCCCAAAATTTGAAGACGTTTCTCCGAGATGTTTGAAATAGAAAAAGGAAAATATAGCTTGCAATCCTGCAAGCAGAGCTCGATCAGAGCCCGAAATCTCTACCTGCTTTTCTAGAACGACTATCAACCCGGCTCGTACTTCAAGATTTTGGATTAGCGGAATACAAATTATTCCATGATTCTCCTGAAGATCCGAATCCAAAGTACTCTCAACTGAAAATAGGAGGTCATTCGCTTTCTCTTTGCCATTTGAGTAAGCACGTGTTACGCGTGCTTGTTCAATTAGTTTTACAATCTTGTGATTTGAATTTAGAGAAAAAAGTTGATCTTCAGGTAGTGTCGATCTAAGACTGTACTGGTGAGTCACTTCCCACTTCATGCTATTTAGATCGCTTTCCGGCGCAATCAGAAGCGCGCTAATTGCGTGATGTCTTTCAAAAGTAGACACAACCACTAGCGTAAGAGCCCGCTTGAAATCCTCTTCCTCACAGACCGCGTGGAGAAGTTCCATAAGATTTACCGAGTCAACAAATGGAATGTCATGATCAACGAATGGCAGAAAGCCAGGGCTGTCCGATCGCATGTAACTCCCTCCAATTGGATAACAACTGTCTTCAGGGTTAACCCTCAAGTGATGGTGGCAATGGTTACATGCGAAAAAGTATCTAAGGGATATTCAGCTGATTTAGATGGGGTTGCACTAGATATATTGTTCAACTCAACAATAAGTGATGGGTTATCACTCTTTCAGTCTAATTGGTTCACAGATTATTCACGATGTGTTGGCTAGAAAAGAAGACCAGCTTCGAGGGTTATCCCTTAGACTATGTTACGATTTAGAGTGACGTCTTGCTAGTTTTCAAATCTTCACGGGAAAGCCCAAAGGAAATTTTGAATCTACCGAGGTAGCGAGAGATTGGCAGGATTGAATGAGTAGTGGAGCCAAGCATGTGATTGGCTTGCCTAAATTGCTGATTGTAGAAAATGACAAATTGCTCTTAACCTTGATGGCTAATGCTCTACACGCAAAAGGTTACGGAATCGTGGGAACCGCCACAGATGCAAAAACTGCCCTGGAATACGCTACAAAAATCAAACCCGATGCAGCCATATTAGATATTTCACTGGGTGCTGGCCCCTCCGGGATAGACCTTGCAAATAAGCTTCGGGCGCAGTATCCACGAATAGGTATCATTCTTTGTACTGCTTTTAGTGATCCTCGCTTTTCAAAAACTCCGACGAGATTACTTTCCACTTGCTCGTACTTACCAAAGCAGAGTGTAACGAAAATGGATCATTTGATCGAAAAAATTACAGAGTCACTTGCGTTGGCACAGGATCCGGAGTCAGAAGTCAAAGCGAAAGCCACCTCCATGTATCTTCAAAATTTAAGTCACGCCGACGTTGAGCTACTCGAACTTATTGCAAATGGACTTTCCAATAAACAAATAGCAATCGAAAAAAACATAACAACAAAATCGTGTGAAAATGCCATCTCAAGATTGGCAAAGAAGTTAAAAGTTCCAAGTGCTCCAGAAACGAATCAACGCGTTTTGTTAGCGAGAGAATATCGAAGGCTAGCAGGAAAAGAGTTTTGAGCGAAAAGCACCAGATCTCGAAACAACTAGAGAATCGATTCTTATTATTTTCAAATCGCCTGGTTTTTTTACCAAGACTAGCTTGGAATCAGGATTGGAAAATTCACTTTAAGTTTACAAATATTGTTTTCCTGGCAGCGTTGATCCCAACGCTCCTCTCTCAATCCAGCGAGGCTAAATCCGAACGCATTTATCTCTACTCTATTGTTGAAAAGTTATTTCTGTGGGGAACATTTCTGGGGCTTGTAGCGGCCTTCAACTTCGTTTTAGTCAATCGCAAGATCGGCCGAATGAATCTTTTTGAAGTATCTCTGATGGGATTCTGCGCAGGTTTGCTCACAGGAATACTTGATGTAATTTATCAAAAACAACTAGGGTTGATTCAGTTTGAGTATTTTAGTGTTTCAAAGATTTTATCACTTGCCCTAACCGCTGCCCTTTGGATTCCAATTGGCAGCGCTCTTATGCAGGCCCCGCTGGAAGTCAGGGCCAAGAAGGCAAAAGCCCTTCAAGATTTGGAAAAATTGCAACGTAGTCAGATCCGACACGCAGACACTTTGAAGGAAATACACAGACAAATAAATGCTGATTTTGAACTTCGCCTTCAAAGTACTGTCTCTGAACTGAAGGTCAAAACCCCTCATCTAGATATTTTTAATAAGAAACCCAACATAACTCAGTACCTAAATAAAGAGATCGCCCAATGGAATCTGAATGCTATTCAAACCATGCGTCAGCTTTCGCATGAGTTTGCTCTAGCTAACGGCGCAAAGAGTCTTAGATGGGTCGAAAATCCGAGAAGAATATTTTGGCGAATACTGGCGATCATTGACTCATTCTCCACAAGTATTAAATCTGCTCCTTCTAGCCCCTATCTCTTCACTGCAATGGTTGGAGCGCTAATCGCTTATCCCGTACTGCGCGGACAGTCTTTCCATGGTGGACTGATAATATTCTTTACAGTAATGTGCCTAATTTTCTTAATTCAATCAACTATTTTCATAACTAGAAAGAGACTGAGGCCCGGCTGGTGGCTGCTGGATATTTTTGGACTCGCTTTCATCATTATTCTTCCGTGGATTTTTCCATTTTTTTCCGTGATAGATAACACGGAGCAAGCACATAATAATAAGAGAATCATTTTTGACATTACAATTGTCACTATCTTTATGGCCATTCACATCGCGCATAGTTATGTAATTTCTGGTGAGGAAATCATTAGAGTTCTAAATAAGCAAAACTTTGAGAACTTGATAAGAGAAAAACTCACAAGTGAGCAGGTCGCAATTCTTTCAAGGAGCTGGGCTGAACATGTTCATGGACGACTTGTGACACGCTTGACATCAGCGTCAATATTGCTGGAGCGAGAAGGACCCAAGGGTAATTCAGAATCAACGATTGCAGCTCTCGACATAATTTCTGATGCTCTGCATGGCGAAAATTCAAATCTGACTGATACAGAAGTTGAGAGAAACTTGAGTGAAGAGATAAGTTTTCGTGTGGAACCTTGGAGTGGAATTGTTGACATTCATGTGAATTTTGAAACTAAATGTAAGTCAAAAAAATCAAGCAGACTCTCTGAAATTGGTGTTCTAGTTGAAGAGGCGATCTCAAATAGCGTTCGACACGGCGATTCAACTACAATAAATCTTTCTATCAAAATGGCCAATCGAACTGAATTACTTATTCGCGTCGTTGATGATTCTAAAGTTCCCGTACCAGCAGGAATTTCTGAAAGTGAATCGAGCGGGCTAGGTATACTCATTTACGATTCAGTCTCTGATGGGAATTGGACTCTAGATCACGATTCTCAGAAGATGGCCACGACTTTCCAAGCAAGAATTTCATTAGTATGAATTTCACTTATGCACTATCTAAGCAATTTTCCCAAATAGACTATCTCCACCTATCGAAAGGTACGATGAAAAAATGAGAATTCTGGTTACAGGAGCTGCAGGATTTTTAGGTTCCCACTTTGCAGAAAAGTATCTTTCTGAGGGGCATGAAGTACTTGGCGTGGACAATTTCTATACAGGGCAAAGAACCAATATCACTCATTTAATGGATAACTCAAATTTCGAAATGCTTCGCCATGACATCACTCAACCACTCATTGTCGAGGTTGACGCTATTGCTAATTTCGCTTGCCCCGCTTCACCAATCCAATATCAGCGTTATCCGGTTCAAACGATTAAGACCAGTATCCTAGGAATAACAAATATGCTTGGCCTGGCAAAAAGGTTAAACATCAAAATTATGCAAGCTTCGACTAGCGAGGTTTATGGCGATCCAGATATAACACCGCAAGTTGAGTCATATTGGGGTAACGTCAACCCCATTGGAATTCGAGCGTGTTATGACGAAGGCAAACGAGTTGCTGAGACGATCATGTATGACTATCACAGACAATATGGCACTAAAATTAAAATTGCCCGTATTTTTAATACCTACGGGCCCAGAATGTCGCTCAATGATGGTCGAGTGGTAACCAACTTCATTGGACAAGCACTCCGAAATGAGCCGATTACGATTTACGGCGATGGATTACAATCAAGATCATTTTGTTATGTGGATGATTTAGTTCTGGGACTCTCTGCTCTTTTCGATTCCCCGCAAGATGTACTTGGGCCAATTAATCTCGGAAATCCAGTTGAATTCACTATGATTGAATTGGCAAATTTAATAATTCAACTCACAAATTCTAACTCCAAATTGAATTTTGAAGATCTACCTCAGGATGATCCAAAGCAGAGAAAACCTGATATCACAAAAGCCCAAGAGACTCTGTCATGGTCTCCCCGCGTTGCTCTTGAAGATGGTCTAGTTAAAACCATCGAATATCTGACTACTCAGATTTGACCCAGGCAGATGAAAAAAACCATCTTTCTCGGCCTTTCTTTACTTTTGACTCTCATGGGTTCAGGGGTTGCAGAAGGTGGTACTCAAACTGTAATTGAAGGGAGAGTGGTTAATCTATTCTTACCAACTAGTTCTTCTATAAGTTCTCCAAAAGGACTGGTTATTCTCTTGCATAGTTACGGAGGCACGGGTAAGCAGATAGATGGATACCTACAATTTAAGAATATTGCTAAAGATGCGAGTTTAATTTATGTGACTGTTGAAGGAACGAAAGATGGTTCTGGTAAACAGTTCTGGAATGCAACGCCATCATGTTGCAATTTTGCGAAGAAACAAATTGATGAAGCCGATTTCTTTAAAAAATTGATTACAGAGATAGAGAAACAAAATGCCATTGATCCTTTACGAATCTTCATCGTAGGTCACTCAAATGGTGGATTCATGGCTCATAGTTTGGCTTGCTCGCTTTCACCGACTATCGCTGGGATCATAAGTATCGCCGGCGAACAATTTATGAATCCTAGTGACTGTCAGCCCAATTCGGTTGTCAATATCCTTCAAATTCAAGGATTGGCAGATCAAATCGTTCCCTACAGTGGGGGTAATTTAGGTCTTGCTCCGTTTCCAAGTGCAGAGGAAACAGTCAAAATTTGGGCGACAAAAAACCGTTGTGATTTATCAAAATTGACTACGAAGGAAGTTCCGAGTTTGGTGTCTGGTATCCCCCAAGTGAGTAGCCTCACAAAAAGATATGAAGGATGCCCGATCGGTGGAAGCGTTGAGCTGTGGGTAATACCCGGCGCCGGGCATATCCCTAATTTCAATGCCCGTGCCAGGAGCCAAATAATTCTATGGCTGCAGACTCATCCGAAGATTGACCCGAACATTTTGAAATTCAAAATAGGAAAAAAATTTGATTAGCTTTCTCAATCTGACTTGAGAGTAGTTAATTGCTCGTAAATAATTTCAGCTAGCACCGCGGATCCGATATTTGTTGTATGGGAATCATCAAATGCATATGGTTCTATTTTTCCATGAAGTTGAACCACGCCTTGACAAAAACCATCTGTCGTACAGAGATTCCCCAATAGATCTATAAAGATGACTCGGTCATCTTGAATTGAATCCTTTATACGTTGATCAAGCGCCTTCATCGGCGCGAAATCTGGGGTAAATAACATTTCCCCAGCTTTCAAGGGAATGTCTTGACGGACCAATACTGATGGCAAATCAGGACTCCATTGTGGAGAATTTCCAACAATAAAGATGACAGACTTGGGTGAAATTTTATGTATCACTCGTATAGTCTGGGAGATTGAGGAAATTAATGCATCCTCCCCAAATTTCGTGCGAAATGTTCCATTAAGCCAATTGCCAGCCAACACAATTTTGTCAGGCTTTAGACGCTCAATGACTTTTAGATCATAGCGAAATACTGAATTGCAATGCGCGGGTAGGATTTTGCTTGCTGTCAATGCAAAACATCCAGTAAACGAAAGTCTAGACAATTTTTCAACTCTAGATTTCAGTCCATGAGCGATCATGGCAGCATGAGAATCTCCGATTAAAAGAGTACTACTCTGCTCACCTACCTTACCCATACATTCAGGACTGAAGTCTGCCACTGCACTACGGCTGCCCAGAAAACACTTCCCATATTCATAATTTGGCTGATTCGATGCTGATTTGAAGGCGAGGATACTCAGCTGCTCATTCGAATATTTCTTAAAAGTCCCGATGCCAGAAATTAGTAAGCCCCCCACCGCTAGAGAAATCAGAATAGATGCCATAAATCCAATCAAGATAAAACGATTTCCTTGCTTTCTCTTATAAATTTTTCTAAGTGGTCTTTCTACCCAAAATGTTAAACCGTAACCAAAAGCTAGAGTAAGAACTAGACAGAAAACTTTTTCTAGTTCACTAAGTTCTCCGGAGGTAGCATGACGCCATATTGCCAAGATAGGTTGATGAACCAAATAGATAGAGTAACTAGTAAGTCCAAGGCTTTGAAGTCCTCTAGTATTTAGGATTTTATTCAAATAAATTGTTCGGGGTATGAGAAAAAGCAAAATCCCAAGTGCTAAAACGACAATAAATTGAGAATAGGTTGCATCTATGAAGAAATTAGAAGAATTTATTTGCGGTAAAACCACAGCAGCAAGACAGAGCATGGATAAAATTTCAATTTTTATATTTCCTACCTTGAATACTGATTTGCTTTCTTGAAGAATAACCGCAATGAAAGATCCTAGAACAAATTCCCAAATTCTAAATGGTAGAAGATAAAATGTTGCAACCGGATATTGATTTATAAGCGCCAATGAGGCGGCGAGTGAAATGGTGAATAAAAAACCCAGGATAATTCTTGGAGATTTGCGACTTTTAAATAAGAGGAGGATGACAAATGGAAAAATCAAATAGTATTGTTCTTCAACTGAAAGTGACCAAATATGAATTAAAGGAAGAAAATCTACAGAAGGATTAAAGTAACCTGTCGTGCGCCAAAAATAGAAATTAGAAATTAGGCCAAAGGACGAGAGGTAGCTATCTGTGTAGCTAGAAAGTTCATCGGGTAGAAGAATTGTTGCTGCAAAGGCCGAAGTTATTACGAGAGTTAGAAAGAAGGCCGGATAAAGTCTTACAATCCTACTTTTATAGAACTCTAATATTTTGAACCTAGAGCTATTTAGATCAAAGAATATTTTTCTTGTGATAACAAATCCACTAATAACAAAAAAGATGTCAACACCTAAGAAGCCACCAGGAACGGGTAAAAAATTAAACTTAAAGTGGTACAGGATGACCATTGTTACGGCCAATGCCCTTAGGCCATCAATCTCCGGGATTCGATTAGAGGTTGACTTCTCGGCACTCTTCGAACGCACCGCTGAAGTATAGAAGAATATCCTCAACATGGTCTTTTTTCTCTATTAATACGGGGGTTATCTCTGATAATTAGATACTTTCGACCTCCTCACAAAAAAGTTGAATAGATCAAACAAATCACGCTGATGACTTCCTCAAAGCTGGTATGACTCCTTTCGGAGAGATTTGATTAATTTGAAGATGCACAGGCTGTACAATTCGAGGCAGACGAAATTGCTGATCAATTGTTGTGCCTCAATTTTCTTTCGAAACAAAAATCGTTTTTTACTAAGGGAGATATTTCAGTGCGTGTACATGTCACGGGAGGTGCTGGCTTCATCGGTGGGACTGCTACCTCTATCTTGCTTGATAAAGGATATGACGTAACAGTTCTAGACGATCTATCAACCGGGCACCGCGACAGTGTAGATCCTCGCGCTAAATTTATAGAAGGATCCCTACTTGATGCTCAATCCATTAGAGCTTCTCTAACGGGCTGTGATGTGGTCATGCATTTTGCTGCAAAGGCGCTTGTTGGTGAATCTGTTGAAAAACCAGAGCTTTATCATGAGATTAATGTGAATGGGTCCAAGAATTTACTCGCCGAGATGAAGGCATCCGGTATCAATCGAATTGTGTTCTCTTCTAGTTGTGCAACATATGGGCAACCAGAATTTTCTCCGATATCTGAATCTGCACCAACATTGCCAGTTAATCCCTATGGGCAGAGCAAGTTAGATGTAGACAAGATGTTGACGGAAGCGGCGAAGGATTGGCTTGCGGCAGTAAGTCTGCGATACTTCAACGTCGCGGGAGCTCTGAAAGTAAGTTCTGGTTGGTTAGCTGAGCGGCATGAGACTGAAACACATTTGATCCCCAATATTCTCAATGCAACATCAAAGAATCCGCTCAAGGTATTTGGAACTGACTGGCCAACTCCTGACGGAACATGCATTAGAGATTACATACATGTTGTTGACTTAATTGACGCACATATCAAAGCCTTGGCTCTACTTGAGATTGGTAAGCATCGCATCTTCAATCTTGGTAGTGGAACCGGCCATTCGGTGGCAGAAGTAATTACCGCCGCCACCAATGCAGTTGAGCGCGCGATCCCTTGTGAAAATTCTGCTCGTCGGGCTGGAGATCCGGCGGTTCTCGTCGCAGATATTTCTAGAGCTAAGTCAGAGTTAGGTTGGGCCCCAAACCATACTCTGGAAGAGATCGTTCAAGACACCTGGGAATCGCAAAGGAGCTTGCAAGGTTTATAGTTCATTAACCGCAGTGCCTAATTAATCGTCGTTACTCCCGAAAATTGGAGAGGAGTAAAGCGCGTATACCGGCATGTTGGCTAGAAGATTCTTTGCAGACCCGATAGGCCACGCGTAGTATTACTCAATGAAACGCAAAAATTTTACTCTCTCCGATGGTCGAAACCTTGAGTACCTAACAAGCGGTCCCTTTCAAAACTCTGCAGTAATCCTTCACGCTGGTACGTCTCAAGACATAACTGGATGGCAAACCTGGCTGGATTATTTTGCAGCTAATGGCATATTCGCACTTTCATTTGGGCGCAGTGGGTATGCCGCAAGCACTGTGATGCCTGGTCGCATCACAATCGATGTTGCTAAAGATGTTGCCGAGCTTTCAGAAGCGCTTGGAATAACAAAATTTGTAAATATCGGACTTTCAGGTGGTGGCCAACATGCGATTGCCACTGGACTAGACCCACGATCTGCCGGCGTTGTTACCGTCGGCAGCTTGGCTCCATTTGCCGAGCTTGGCCAAGATTTCTATACCGGTATGCAACAAGCCGATATCGATGAATACGGCGATGCACTTGAAGATATAAATCTCTTAGTTAAACGCTTCCAGAAATGGACCGAAGGCGACGTCGGAGAGACAATCACTGGTGCCGAATTGAGCGAACGCGATCAAATAGCTTCAACAAAACCAACGTGGAAGGTTGCACTTGAATCATGTGCATTCACAATGGCCCAAGGTTGGGATTGGGTGGCAGATGATTACAGCTCTTATCTAAAGCCTTGGGGATTTGATCCACGCGATATCAAAGTACCAACCGTTATATGGCAAGGTGAATTGGATAAAAACGTTCCGATTCAACACGGTCAGTGGCTAGCTAAAAATTTGCCAAATGCGCGGCTAGAAGTACGCGACGGCGAAAGCCATATGGGCCTCTTTGTAAATTACGAGGAAGAGATCATGCAGAGCGCAATTGCTCTGCTTACTTCTTCTTAAAGCCTGGCGGGCAGGTTGGCTTGACTGCAGTTACATTCTTAGTTGTATTGCCCTTGATGCAAGTAATCGAAGTTGTCATATCCGCAGAAGACGCTGCCTGAGTGATCTTCATCTTGATCGTTGGAGATGAGAATCCGAAGCCATAGGCGCCCATGCGCATAAAGCCATCTTGCTCCTTAATAATTGTCGTAGCCACTTGTACCTG
>Ga0214921_10008372_pt1 | contig 13426 bp, 11 predicted proteins | sample LL1505_MetaG_FD_177992 | JGI IMG/M metagenome (GOLD analysis project Ga0214921, IMG submission 177992) | Freshwater microbial communities from Lake Lanier, Atlanta, Georgia, United States - LL-1505 | ecosystem: Environmental > Aquatic > Freshwater > Lake | place: USA: Georgia | collected... | reverse complement strand
GCGCCGGTCGCATCGTGTTGGAAGGTGAGGACATCAGCACACTGGCCCCCAACGAGCGGGTCGGTCGCGGCATGGTGCGCACCTTCCAGATCAACCAGTTGTTTGACAGCATGACCCCTTTGCAGACGCTGGCGTTGGTGGTTTCGCAGCGCTCGGGTCTGGGGCGCCGCTGGTGGCCTTCCCTCGGGCACAACGCGCAGGTGGCGCAGCGCTGCGAAGAGCTGCTCACAAAATTCCATCTGGCCGAGGTGATGAATCAGCGCACACAAGAGCTAGCCTACGGCAAGCGTCGTTTGCTGGAAATTGCCATTGCGCTGGCCTGCGAGCCGCGCGTTTTGCTGCTGGACGAGCCGGTGGCCGGCGTGCCGGCGGGCGAGCGCGAAGAGCTGCTGCAAACCGTGGCCGCATTGCCGGCCGATGTGTCGGTGCTGTTGATTGAGCATGACATGGATCTGGTCTTCAGCTTTGCCACGCGCATGACGGTGCTGGTCAATGGGGCTGTTCTGACGGAAGGCACGCCGCAAGAGATCGCGGCCGACCCGCGGGTCAAAGCCGTTTACCTGGGTCACGGTGAAAGCGCCGACACATGAGCGAGTTATTGCGCGTAGACAATTTAAGCGCCGGCTATGGTCAGGCGGTGGTGCTCAGCGGCGTCAGCCTCAGTCTGGACGAAGGCCAGACACTGGCCCTGCTTGGGCGTAACGGCACCGGCAAGACCACCCTGATTAACACGCTGGTAGGTGCCACGCGCCAGCATGGCGGCAGCATCATGCTGGCCGGTCGCGCCCTGCACACGCTGGCCCCTTACGAGCGCGCTGCCGCCGGCATCGGCTGGGTGCCGCAAGAGCGCAATATCTTCAAGTCGCTCACGGTGCACGAAAACCTGACTGCTGTCGCGCGCCCCGGCAAGTGGACGCCGGACAGCGTCTACGCCATGTTCGAGAAACTGGCTGAGCGCAAAGGCAACCTGGGCACACAACTCTCAGGCGGTGAGCAGCAAATGCTGGCGGTGGGTCGTGCGCTGGTACTCAACCCCCGCCTGTTATTGCTTGACGAGCCGCTCGAAGGCCTGGCGCCCATCATTGTCGAAGAGCTGCTGCGGGCGATATGCCGCATCACGCGCGAAGAGGGCCTGTCGGCCATCATAGTCGAGCAGCATCCGCAGGCGGTGCTGGCCATCTCAGACCACGCCGTGGTGCTGGACCGTGGCAGCGTGGCGCATGCGGGCAGTGCGCAAGCGCTACAGCAAACCCCTGAATTGTTAGAGCACTTGCTCGGCGTTGCGCGCTGAGCCGCGTCTGCTGTTTCAGGGCTGCGCAGCGCTCAGTTGCCGCGCCAGCAGCACGGCCACATGCACCGCCTCACGCTGCGCGCCGTCCTTGATCTGGTGCCGGCAACTGGTGCCGTCGGCCACCACAATGGCGTCTGGCTGGGCGCGCACTGCCGGCAACAAGCTGAGCTCGGCCATTTGCATGGACACCTCGTAGTGGCTGGCATCGTAACCAAAACTGCCGGCCATGCCGCAGCAGCTGGATTCGATGAGTTCTGGCTTGGCGCCCGGAATTAGCTTGAGCACGTCCATCACCGGGCTGATGGCACCAAAGGCTTTTTGATGGCAATGGCCGTGCAGCAAGATCGCCTGATCGGTGGCCTGTAGCCGTGCTTTGAGCGCTTCGAGTTGGCCCGCCGCAGCTTCGCGGGCCAGAAATTCTTCAAACAGCATGGCTTGCTCGCTGATGGCTTGGGCCTGCGGCCCAAGGCTCATCACTAAAAATTCGTCACGCAGGGTGAGCAGGCAAGACGGTTCCAGCCCCACAATGGGAATGCCTTTTTCAGCGAAGGGCCAGAGCGCTGCCATCAGCTCGCCGGCCTTGGCCTTGGCTTGGGCAAGCATGCCGGTGGCCAGGTAGGTGCGGCCGCAGCACAGGTGCTTGCCGTCGGCTTGGGCCTTGCTGGCTATGTGGACGGTGTAGCCCGCCGCTTGCAGCACTTGCAGGGCAGCATGTGCATTGCCGGCCTCCAAGCTGCCGTTGAAGGTGTCAACGAACAGCACCACCGGCCTGGCAGCAGCCAGCACTTGCGCGCGCGTGGCACTGGTGTTGGCGGTGTTGAAAAAATTCTGTGACTGCCATTGCGGCAACCGGCGCCGGGCTGTAAAGCCCAACAGCTTTTCACTCAGCACGGCCAGGCCCGGCAGTTTGTCGCGCAAATTGAGCAGCAGCGCAAAGCGGCTGGCCCAATGAGCGTAGTCGGGCAGGTGCGCCACCAGTTTGTCCTTGAGCGTGTGGCCGTGCCTGGCTTTGTAGTGGTGCAAGAACTCGACCTTCATTTTGGCCATGTCCACGCCGGTGGGGCAGTCGCGCTTGCAGCCTTTGCAGCCTACGCACAAATCAAGCGCCTCATGCACTGCCTGGCTGGTGAAGGCGTCTTGGGCCGGCAGGCCGTCGAGTTGGCCCGACAGCGCCAAGCGCAGCGTGTTGGCGCGCCCGCGCGTGAGGTGTTTTTCGTCGCGGGTCACGCGGTAGCTCGGGCACATGGTGCCGGCGTCGAACTTGCGGCAGTGGCCGTTGTTGTTGCACATTTCCACTGCTTTGGCCAGTCCTTGCGCCGGGTCACCGCCGGTGCCGGGGGCGCTGGTCTGCTCGGTCACCGGGTCGTTCTGCACGTCCCAGGCTCGCCAGTCCAGCGCGGTCTGGATCGGGATCACCTTGTAGCTGGGCGCAAAGCGCATGAGGCGGGTGTCGTCCATCTTGGGCGGATTGATCATTCGCTCTGGGCACAGCAAATCAAGCGGGTCCATGAGCGCCTTGATACTGGCAAAGGCTTGTGTGATCTGCGGGCCGAACTGCCAGGAAATCCATTCGCCGCGGCACAGGCCGTCGCCGTGTTCGCCGCTGTAAGCACTCTTGAACTTGCGCACCAGTGCCGAGGCTTCTTCGGCAATCGCGCGCATTTTGGGCGCGCCGTCGCGGCGCATGTCCAGGATGGGCCGAACATGCAGCGTGCCGACCGACGCGTGTGCATACCAGGTGCCTTTGCTGCCGTGCTTTTGAAACACTTCTGTCAGCGCGTCGGTGTACTCGGCCAGGTGTTCAAGCGGCACGGCGCAGTCTTCAATGAAGCTGACCGGCTTGCCGTCGCCCTTGAGACTCATCATGATATTGAGGCCCGCCTTGCGCACTTCCCAGAGGTTTTTTTGCGGTGCGTCGTCCACCATCTCGACCACCGAGCCGGGCAGGCCCAACTCGCCCATGAGGTCAACCAGCTCGCGCATCCGGGGCAGCAGTTCAGTCTTGGAGGTACCTGAAAACTCGACCAGCAAGATCGCATCTGGGGAGCCGAGCAGGGCGGTGCGCACCGTGGGTGCAAAGGCCGGGTTTTGCAGCGACAGCTCAATCATGGTGCGATCTACCAGCTCGACCGCCGACAGCCCGCCGCCGAGCTTGACGATGTGCTGCGCGGCATCCATCGCGGCGTAAAAAGTTGGGAAATTCACTACCCCCAGCACCTTGGCGCGCGGCAGCTCGCTGAGTTGCAGCGTGAGGTTTTTGGTCAGCGCCAGCGTGCCTTCGCTGCCAATGATCAGGTGGGCCAGGTTGACTGTGCCGCCCGTTGTGTAGGGCCGCTCGCTCTGGTTGCGAAAAATGTCCAGGTTGTAGCCGCCCACGCGGCGCATGACTTTGGGCCAGCGCGCATCGATCTCCGGGGCCAGTTGCTCGGCCAGCGTGCGCACATAGTCGCCCAGCGCGCGGGACTGACCGCTGCTGTGCGCGTAGTCGCCCAGGCTCAAGAGCGTGCCGTCGGAGGTCCAGACCTCGGCGCCCAACACGTTGTGAACCATGTTGCCGTAGGCAATCGATCGGCTACCGCAGGAGTTGTTGCCGGCCATGCCGCCCAGCGTGGCCTGCGCGCTGGTCGATACATCGACCGGGTACCAGAGGCCATGTTTTTTGAGCGCGGCGTTCAGGTGGTCCAGCACTACCCCGGGCTCGACCACGGCCGTGCGTTCTTCGGGGTTGACGGCCAAAATATGGCGAACGTGTTTGGAATAGTCAATGACCAGACCGGCGCCCACGGTCTGGCCGCACTGGCTGGTGCCACCGCCACGCGCCACGATGGGCACCCCCAGATCGCGGCAAATCTCCAGGGCCAGCGCAACGTCCGCATTACTGCGCGGTACAAAAACGCCGACCGGCATGGCCTGGTAGATGGAGGCGTCTGTGGCGTAGCGGCCGCGGTCTGCCGCCGAGAAAAGCACCTCCCCCTGCGTCTGATTGGTCAGGCGCGCGGCCAAGCGGGCCGCCACCTCGTTACTGACACGGGCCACCTGCTCGTAGGTCTGGGGGCCGGACCGGGTCACATTCAAGGGCAAGGGTGCGTTCATGCCTGGGCTCCAGTCTGGCTGCGGCTGTGCAGCTGAGCCATCACCACGTCTCGCTTGTGGTTCAGGTGGCTCAGCAGTACGGCACGCAAGGCGGCGGGGTCGCGCTGATCCAAAGCCTGCACCATGACCTCGTGCTCTTTGACAGCAGCGCTCCATTTCTCGCCATCCTGGTTGGAGCGAAATCGCAGCGCCTGCAGCCTCGCGTTGACCTGGCGGTAGGTAGCGCTCAGCACCGGGTTCTTGGCCGCCGCGTTGATGGCTTCGTGAATCGCTGAGTTGAGGCGGTAGTAGCCAGGCAGGTCGCGCCGTGTGAAGGCCGCGAGCATCTCGTAATGCATGGCCTTGATCTCGGCCATTTCGGCCTCGGTGATGCGCTGTGCGGCCAGTTCGCCCGACTGGGCCTCCAGGCCGGCCATGACCTCAAAGGTGTGATGCACGTCGGATTCGTTAAGTTCGACTGCGATGGCGCCCCGGTTTGGCAGCAACTCCACCAGGCCCTCGGCGGCCAGCATTTTGATGGCTTCGCGCAGTGGCGTACGCGAGACCTTCAGCACCTCGCTGAGCTCGCGTTCGTTGAGTTTGGCGCCGGGCGCAATGCGACCTTCGACCAGCATCTCGCGCAGCTTCTGGGCCACTTGCACGTGCAGTGTGGGGCGGGAAATGGGGGGCAGTGAAATGATGTGGGCGCTCATTTTCAAATTTTGTATGCAAAAAAATCAGCAGTCAATACAAACTTGTGACCGTCCACCCGAAATTATTTCACTTTTTACTGGGGAAAATACCATCACACACCAAGGTCTGCCGTCTAACAATGTATTTTGTATGCAAAAAATGACTTTTTTAGGAGCCCCTGCATGTTGACCCTCGACTTTCACCCCACTGGTCGCCACTTCCTGCAGATTCCAGGCCCTTCGCCCGTGCCCGACAGGGTGCTGCGGGCCATGAGCCTGCCCACCATTGACCACCGGGGCCCGGAGTTTGCGGCACTGGGTTTGAAGGTACTTGGTGACATGCAACAAGTATTCAAAACCCGTCAACCGGTGATGATCTACCCATCCTCGGGCACGGGTGCCTGGGAAGCCGCCCTGGTCAACACACTCAGCGCTGGCGACCATGTTCTGATGTACGAAACCGGCTACTTCGCCTCGCTCTGGAACAAACTGGCCTTGCGCCTGGGCCTGAAAACTGAAGTCATGGCCCTGCCTGGTCCAGACGCATGGCGCTACGGCGTGCGCGCAGACCTGATTGAAGAGCGTCTCAAGGCCGACAAGGCCCACAGCATCAAGGCGGTGTGCGTGGTTCACAACGAAACCTCCACCGGCGTGACCAGCGACATCGCCGCCGTACGCCGCGCCATCGATGCGGCCAAGCACCCGGCTTTGCTTCTTGTGGACACCATCTCGGGTCTGGCCGGTGCCGACTACCGTCACGATGACTGGGGCATCGACGTGTCCATCAGCGGCTCACAAAAAGGTCTGATGCTGCCGCCCGGCATCAGCTTCAACGTACTGTCGGCACGCGCCATTGCGGCGAGTCAGCAAGCCACACTGCCCAAGGCCTTCTGGGCCTGGGACGAGATGATCGAGATGAACAAAACCGGCTACTGGCCGACCACGCCCAACACCAACTTGCTCTACGGCCTGTCTGAGGCCTGCGACATGTTGCTCGCTCATGGCCTGGAAGTGGTGTTTGCACGGCACCAGCGCTGGGCCGAGGGCGTGCGTACGGCCGTCAAGGCCTGGGGCCTGCAGATCCAGTGCGCCGACCCGGCGGTTTACTCGCCCATCCTGACCGGCGTGATGATGCCCGAGGGTGTGGATGCCGACGCCGTGCGAAAGATCATCCATGAGCGCTTTGACTGCTCGCTGGGCACAGGGCTGGGCCGTATCAAGGGCCGCATGTTCCGCATCGGCCACCTGGGCGACACCAACGACCTCACGCTGCTGGGCGCGCTGGCCGGCTGCGAAATGGGCATGAAGCTCGCTGGCGTCAAGCTGGCCGGCTCCGGCGTGCAGGCGGCCATGGATCATTTTTCAGGTTCGTTTTATAGTTAAGCTGAATTTTTCTTTTTCACGGTCTGGCCTTTAACGCATGAAGTCCTGACCATCGCCCACTTCGACCCCAATTATTTCTGGATCCGCCTTGACTTCCATGCCCAACCCTCTCGCCGCCACTTTCCATACGCATGCCTCCGATGCGCCCGCCCGTTTTGGCAGCGGACAATCCGTTCGCCGTTTAGAAGACGACGCGCTGCTTGTCGGTGCCGGCCAGTTCACCAGCGATATGAACGCAGAGGCGCATGCCCGTATTTTCTTTTTGCGCTCCCCCTATCCTCACGCTCGCATCGTCTCGGTCGACTTCACTGAAGCCCGCGCCATGCCGGGTGTGTTGCACATCGTCACCGGCGCTGACATGGTGGCCGCTGGCGTCAAGCCCATACCGGGCTCCACCTTCAAGCGCTTGGACCACCAACCCTGCGCGGCACCTGAGCGTCGCGCGCTGGCGCATGAGCGTGTGCGCTTTGTGGGCGAGGCGGTGGTCGCCATCGTTGCGCTCACGCTGGAGCAGGCGCGCAACGCCGCCGAAGCCGTGGTCATCGACTACGAAGAGCTGCCCATGGTGGTCAACCTGAGTGATGCCATTGCTGCAGATGCGCCCCTTTTGAGTGATGCCGCCGACAACCTGGCTGGTGAAACCCGCTATGGCGATGCTGAGGCAACGGCCGAGGCGTTTACGCGCGCAGCTCATGTGGTGACGCTGGACCTGGTTAACCAACGCCTTGCGCCCTTGAGTCTGGAACCGCGTACTCTGCTGGCCCTGCTGGATGCCGAGACCGGACGCCTTACCATTCGAATGAGCACGCAGATGCCCTCGGGTGTTCGTAATTCGGTGTGCGATGCGTTGGGCATTGCCAAGGCCGATGTGCGCGTGATCGTCGGTGATGTGGGTGGTGGCTTTGGCATGAAAACCGGCGTCTACCCCGAGGACATCGCTGTGGCCTTTTGCGCACGCGCGCTCAAGCGGTCACTCATGTGGGTGTCGGAGCGCAGCGACGAATTCATTTCGGCATCTCACGGCCGTGACATTGAAACCCGCGCCGAGATGGCGCTGGACGCCAGCGGCAAAATACTGGCGCTGCGCCTGGCCACGCTGGCCAATGTGGGTGCCTACGCCACCGGCGCCGGCGTCACCATCCAGGTCATGATCGGGCCTTGGGTGCAGACCAGCGTGTACGACATACAGACCATCGACTTTCATTTCAAGGCCGTGCTGACCAACTCCACGCCCACTGGCGCTTACCGCGGTGCCGGCCGGCCGGAGGCGATTTTTAACATAGAGCGCTTGATGGACGAGGCGGCGCGGCAGATGGGCATGGACCGACTGGCGCTGCGCCGGCGCAACTTCATTGCCCCTACGCAGATGCCCTACACCAACCCGATGGCCCAAACCTATGACAGCGGCCACTTTGAAGCCATCATGGACCAAGCGCTGCTGCTCTCCGATTGGCGAGGTTTTGATGCGCGCGCGGCGCAATCCAAGCAGCGCGGCAAATTACGTGGTTTGGGGATTGCGACTTTTCTGGAGTGGACGGGCGGCAATGCTCTGGAAGAAACCGTCACCGTGGCGGTGCAGGCTGACGGCATGATCGAGGTGTTTTCAGCCGTCAACGGCATGGGGCAGGGCATTTTGACCTCGCTCGCACAATTGGTGGTCGACGCGTTTGGCGTGCCCATGTCGCAGGTGCGCGTGGTGCTGGGCGATACCGACCGGGGCGACGGTTTCGGCAGCGCGGGTTCGCGCTCCATCTTCACCGGTGGCTCGGCCATGCGCGAGGGTGCTGAGCGCACTATTGCCGAGGCTAAGCGCCTGGCCGCTCAGGAGTTTGAAGCCGCCGAGCAAGACATCGAGTACCGCAATGGCCGCTTGCAAGTGGCCGGCACCGACCTGACCACGGATATTTTTTCACTGGCCGGCCGCCAGCCCGACCAGCGCATCTTCATGCAGTCCACCACTGCTGTCAGCGGACCCAGCTGGCCCAACGCTTGCCATATCAGCGAAGTCGAGATCGACCCTTTGACCGGCCACGTTACCGTGGTGGCTTACGCCTCGGTCAACGATGTCGGCCGTGTGGTCAACCCGATGATTGTGCGTGGACAACTTGACGGTGGCGCCGTCCAAGGCATTGGTCAGGCCCTCTGCGAGCACCTGGTGTATGACCGCGAAACCGGCCAGCCCGTAACCGGCAGCCTGATGGACTACGCCGCCCCGCGCGCCGACGACAGCCCCGACTTCAAAACTGAGCTTGATACCAGCGTACCCTGCCTGAACAACCCGCTGGGTGTCAAAGGCGTGGGCGAACTGGGCACCATAGGCGCCACCCCCAGCGTTGCCAACGCCGTGGCTGACGCTCTGAGCCGTGCCGGCATGGCTGCGAAGGCGCCCCTTTTGCAAATGCCGCTGTCACCCGCCCGCGTCTGGACGCTCATGCACGACTGACGCGAGACCTTGAGCGTCTACAGTCTGGTTTTACGTGATTTCAAACCAAGCAAAGTATCAAAGGAATACCAGCGCATGTCAGACACACCATTTGTGTTGGCCGGAGTGATGGGGTGGCCGGTGGCGCACACGCGCTCGCCTGCCATTCACAACCACTGGATAGCCCGGTACGGGCTCAAGGGCGCTTATGTCCAGATGCCAGTGCACCCCGACCGTTTGGAGGCCGCTATGCGCGGCCTGCACGCACTGGGCTTTGCCGGCTGCAACGTCACGGTGCCGCACAAGGTGAGCGCCATGGCTTTGATGGATGAACTGCATCCGGCCGCGCGTCGGGTGGCGGCCATCAACACGGTGGTGGTTCAGCCTGACGGCCGGCTGCTGGGCATGAACAACGACGGGGCGGGGTATATCCAAAGCCTGCGCGATGCCGACCCGACCTGGCGCGGCGATGCGGGGCCGGCCTTGATCCTCGGTGCCGGCGGCGCGGCGCGTGCCATTGTGGTGGCCTTGCTGGACGAGGGCGTGCCTGAGCTGCGCATCACCAACCGCACACTGGAGCGGGCGCAGGTGATTGCCGAGGATTTTGGCGACCGGGTCAAGGTGGTCCCGTGGTCAGAGCGTAACGAGGCTATGGCCGGCGTCAGCCTGCTGGTCAACACCACCACGCTGGGCATGCACGGCCAGCTGCCGCTCGATGTGAAGCTTGATGCGCTGCCGCTGGCGGCCATGGTCTCGGATGCCATTTACCTTCCCATGGAAACAGACCTGCTGGCACAAGCCCGGCTGCGCGGTCACCGCACAGTCAATGGCTTGGGCATGTTGCTGAACCAGGCCCGGCCGGCGTTTGCGTCTTGGTTCGGGGTCTTGCCCGACATCACCCCCGAGTTACGCGCGGCGATTCAGGCTACGTTTTAAGGCCGGATGTACAGATGGCCGCTGACAGCGTGCAGCATGCCTTGAAGCCAGGGCACGCGGTGCTGCTGTCTAACCAAGCTGCGGCGCAAGCCTGAAGTAATCGGAGGCCCTGTTTAAAGCCCAAAAGTAAGAAAGAAGCACATGAGTGAAACAGACAAAAATTACCAACAAGGCATGCTCAACCGCCGGCGCGTGCTGGGTGATGCTTGGGTCGATAAATCTTTGGCCAATGTCAATGATTTCAATGCCGAGTTCCAAAACCTGATCACCCGCTACGCCTGGCAGGAGGTCTGGGGCCGGCCGGCTCTGGGTGACAAGACGCGCCGCCTGATGGTGCTGTCCACCATGATTGCGCTCAAAGCTTATGAAGAGTTTGCGATGCACGTGCGCGCCGCCCTGGACGGCCCACCTGAGTCGCGCCTGTCGCCGGACGAAATCAAGGAAGTGATTATTCAGGCCGCCATTTACTGTGGCGTGCCGGCGGCTAACCATGCGTTCTCGGTGGCCGGCGCGATCTTGCGCGAAAAAGGTTTGTGAATCTGACTCACGTGAAGTGACACATCGCGCTGCTAGGCAGGCCCGTTTGACTGCCATCATCAGCGTTAACATCTCTGGGACTGCTGCCTGCGCTTTTATGCAGGCCAGATCACAAGGAAACCATGAGCTCGTCCACCTCGTCCGCATCCTCCCCAGTTGAAGCATTGCCTCGTTTGCATTCAATCCGCGAAGGTCAAGGCCCGGTGGTGGTGCTCAGCCATGCGTTGGGTTGTGAGCTGGGCATGTGGGATGGCGTGGCCTCCATCCTCAAGCCGCGCTTCACGGTCTTGCGCTATGACCATCGCGGGCACGGACAGTCCGAAGCGCCGGCCGGACCGTACAGCATGGACATGCTGGCCGATGACGCCGCTGCGCTGATCCGGGCGCAGGCCGGCGGCCCCGTCCACTTTGTCGGGCTGAGCATGGGCGCCATGACGGCGCAGTCGCTGGCCGCGCGCTATCCGCAACTGGTCAAAAGCATCGCCATCGCCAACGCCGCTAATTACTACAACGACACGGCGCGCGCCATGTGGCATGCGCGCATGGCCACCGTCCAGTCGCAAGGCATCGGCGCTATTGCTGCCGCTGCGATTGAGCGCTGGTTCACCCCTGAGTTTCGCGCCGATGTGGCTGGCGGCGGCGCCGCGCTGGTGGCGGACCTGCGCCAGCGTCTAGAAAAAATGGCTGCGGCGCCCTACGTCGCCAGTTGCGCTGCCGTGGCCGGCATAGATTTCAGAAGCAGCAACGCCGGCATCCGCTGCCCGGCACTGGTGATTGCCGGCACCCGCGACGAAGCCACTCCGCCCGCGCTGTCTGAAGCCATCGTCAGCAGCCTGCCCGGCGCCAGACTCGCTAGCCTGCCGGCGGCGCACCTGAGCGCGGTGGAGCAGCCGGCCGCTTTTGCAGCCTTGCTGGAAGCGTTTTTCACCGAGCAGCCCTAAGGCCGTACGTCCTTGGCGACCCCATCCCATTACCCTGTCGATGAGCGCGAGGTCGAGATCAGTGCGATCCGGGCGCAGGGCGCGGGCGGGCAAAACGTCAACAAGGTCTCCAGCGCAGTTCATTTGCGTTTTGATATTTCGGCCTCGTCTTTGCCTGAAGAGGTTAAGGAGCGGCTGATCGCGCTCAGTGACAGCCGCATCACGCAGGGCGGTGTGCTGGTGCTCAAAGCACAGCAGCACCGCACCCAGGAGATGAACCGCAGCGACGCAATGGCGCGCCTGCAAGAGGTCGTCGATAGCGTGGCGGTGCCGCCCAAAGCGCGGCGTGCCACCAAGCCCACTTATGGCTCCAAGCTACGTCGTCTTGAAGGCAAAAGTCAGCGCGCTGACGTCAAGAACTTGCGGGGCAAGGTGCAGGAATGACCGTGCCCGCAGAAGTCAGCGTTGTGTTGCAGCGCGCCCGCCGCGTTTGTACGCCTTGCGGGCAGGGCGATCTGGTCTGGCATATCTGGGGAGAGCTGGGCGCTAACCCGGCCTTGCCGCCCCTGCTGCTCTTGCATGGTGGCAGCGGCAGCTGGACGCACTGGCTGCGCAATGTCCTGCCTTTGGCGGCATCAGGCCGCCGCGTGCTGGTGCCCGATCTGCCTGGCTTTGGCGACTCTGCATTGCCGGCCTCAGGCACTGACGCCGATGCCATGCCTGCGCCGATTGAGCTGGGGCTGGCCCAACTGTTGGGGAACACTGCCTGCGACGTGGCGGGTTTTTCATTCGGTGGCATGTCGGCCGGCTTGCTGGCCAGCAAGTTCCCCGCACGGGTGGCCAGTCTGGTGCTGATCGGCACGCCCGGCATGGGCTTGCAGGCGCTGGTACCTTTCAAACTCAAAGGCTGGCGCCACTTGCCCGACGAGGCTCAGCGCTTGGCCGTGCACCGTGAGAACCTGCAGCTGCTGATGCTGCATGCGCCTGAGGCCATCACACCGCTGGCTTGCCAGCTGCAATTGGCCAATACCTTGCGTGACAAATTACCCAAGCGCCGCCTTTCGCGCACCGACATTTTGGCCCGCGCCATGCCCGGGCTGCGCTGCCCGTTACATGCTGTGTACGGAGAGCATGACCCTTTTTACAAAGGGCAGACCCATGCATTTGAAAACGTGCTGCAACAGGCCCCTGGTTTCCGGGGCATGCACGCTATTGCGGCTGCCGGCCATTGGGTGCAGTTTGAGCAAGCGGATGCTTTCAATCAGCGCTTGCTGGCCTTGCTAGAAACTCCGCATGGACCCGTTCAGGGCGGCTAAGCGGATGCGGGCCGGCCCGCATTTGTTCTATTGACAGAACAAACCAGCGGGGGCACCATTGCGAAAGGGTTCAGCGGGCCTTCAGCCTGCGCCCTCTCTTTGAAAGACAGCCCGAATGGAAGCCTCCAGCAAGACGGCCCGCCAGCTTTTTAGCGACATCAAGGCCAACCCCACCCGCAAGCGCTTTGGTTTCGGCAAGATGCCCGCGCTCATCAACATCGATCTGCAAAAAGCCTACACCATGGTGGGTGAGTTTGCCACCGCCTACGAAACCGATCCGCGCCAGCTGGAGTACGTCAACACCCTGGCAGCCGAATTCCGCGCCAAGGGCTTTCCGGTGGTCTGGACCTATGTGGCCTACATGGACTCCGGCGAAGACTGCGGCGTCTGGGGCACGCGCACCGACACACCCGACTCGCTGCAAAACATCAAGGTCGGCAGCCGCCGTTCCGAGTTTGACGACCGGCTGGTGATCGATCACAAGCGCGACATCGTCATCAACAAGCGCATGGCGTCTGCATTTTTTGAAACCAACCTCGGCTCGGTCTTCAACTTTCATGGCGTGGACACCATCGTGGTGACCGGCGGCTCTACCTCGGGTTGCGTGCGCGCCACCGTGGTGGACAGCATTTCCCGCAGCTTTCGCACCATCGTTCCCGAAGAGTGCGTGGCCGATAAGCATGAGTCACCGCATTTCGCCAACCTGTATGACATGGGCCTGAAATACGCCGATGTGCTGACGGTGGCCGAGACCATCGAGCAGCTGCGCCGGGTGCCTTCGGCGGCCGGAGCCAAATCTTGATGCGCGACCCCGCCCTCTACGACTACCTGCCCTACAACGCGCAGCGTCCGGTCAT
>Ga0214921_10008371_pt1 | contig 13429 bp, 13 predicted proteins | sample LL1505_MetaG_FD_177992 | JGI IMG/M metagenome (GOLD analysis project Ga0214921, IMG submission 177992) | Freshwater microbial communities from Lake Lanier, Atlanta, Georgia, United States - LL-1505 | ecosystem: Environmental > Aquatic > Freshwater > Lake | place: USA: Georgia | collected... | reverse complement strand
CACTGTCAGAACTCGAGCTACCGCATGCACTGAGAACAAAGCTCAGGGCGATGAGAGATACGAGCGTTCTAGAGCGTCTCATTCATCCTCCTTGTTGGTCCCCATGTATGGGGTTCGGAAGGCAAATCCTTACATTAAATATGTATTGGCGCTAGATATTACTCATCTAGATAGTCGGATTTGGCTAGGCAGCAGGGGATAAGTGCTCGTGGATAGCTATCCACGAAGCATTTATTGACTCAAAGACGATTGTTTCGCGTTCTAGAACTGTATCCACGCCATCTTTCGTTGAAACTTCTGTAGAAACATTGTGAGTAAAAATCGCAACGTTTTTACCAACCATGCGCACATCTTGATCAGTGCTCGTACACGATAAAACTTTGAAGTTCATCTCTGCTTCCCAAGTTTTCCAGAGATCTTCATACGCTTTTCGATTCTGCAATCTTTCAGTGTGAGTGTAAAAAATAAAATCAGCAGATTCACTAAAACATGCGAAGTATTGATTTACGCGACCAGAACCAAAGTGAGCCACTAGTTCAGCGGCAGCTTTCTTAACATCATTAGTGGCGCTCATATTTACCCATTTTCTACTCTTCAGTATGCGCAAAGGATATAAATCTTTGGATAAATCTAGGTCAAAGTAGGTGAAAAAACTAGAAAATCCTGTACCTTTTTTACAGTTGATTACTCATTAATCACCCGGATGGAGAAATGAATGAGCACGAATAACAAGCCAAAGATTACCGAAGTTGAGTCATATGGCGTTGAATCAATTCCCGCCAAAGATCGCACGTCAACCCCGATGGATCTTTTCCGAATTGCATTCGGTGGCGCAAATAGCTTTGCAACTGTGTTGCTTGGCGCCTTCCCAATCTTTTTTGGACTCTCACTTACTCAAGGTTTACTAGCAACGCTTCTTGGCGTTGTTGTTGGTTCTGCAATTTTGGCACCGATGGCTGTCTTTGGTCCGATTAATGGAACTAATAACGCAGTTTCATCTGGCGCTCACTTCGGTGTTGTAGGACGTGTGCTCGGTTCATACCTATCACTTCTGACTGCAATTGCCTTCTATTCAATTGCAGTATGGACTGCAGGAGATGCAATAGTTGGTGGCGCAGTGCAACTATTTGGTTTTACAGATAGCCAAGTATTTCGTGGAGTTGCCTACGGCATCATGGCAATCTTGGTTCTAATTGTTTGTATATACGGATATCAATTCATGCTTTGGATCAATAAAGTCGCAATTACTGGTGCATCAATTGTTCTAGTAATTGGATTTATCGCATTCGCTGGAGACATCAACTTCAGTTATAAGGGTGCATTTGAAAGCACATCTACAGCAGGGTTCTGGCCAGCTTTCTTGGGATCAGCATTTATTGTGCTCTCAAACCCAATCTCATTTGGTGCATTCCTCGGTGACTGGACTCGTTATATTCCAAAAGATTCTGGTGGGTCAAAAGTCGTGAGAGCTGCATTCCTTTCACAGATTGCATCTTTACTTCCATTCGTTTTCGGCTTAGTAACAACTGCAATTGTTGCCGAAAAAGCACCGGATTCGTTTAAGAATTTTGACTATGTTGGTGGTTTGCTTGCAACAACACCTGGTTGGTTCTTAGTTCCAATTCTGCTTCTTGCAATTATTGGCGGTATGTCCACAGGTTCGACATCTCTCTACGGAACTGGTCTTGACTTCTCAAGCGTATTTCCAAAGCTCAGCCGTGTTCAGGCAACAACCTTTATCGGCATCATCTCAATTGCGCTGATTTTCATTGGTCGCTTTGGCTACAACATTGTTACAAGTGTTACAACTTTCGTAACCTTGATTATTGTCTGTACGACACCTTGGATGGTCATGATGATGGTGGGTTATTTGCACCGTCGTGGTCACTACTTGCCTGATGATTTGCAAGTATTTAACCGCGGACAAAAGGGTGGCGCATACTGGTTTAGAAATGGTTACAACATTGAAGCCATCTTTATCTGGGTGCTCTCAGCAATTCTGAGCCTTTGCTTTGTTAACTTACCTGGACAGTTTGTAGGCCCACTCGGTAATTTATTTAATGGCTTAGATATCTCACTTCTGGTTGCAGTTATTTTGCCAGCGGTGCTTTACGGATTGACCTTAATGGTTTCATCAGAACCTTCAGCAATCCACGGTGAAAAGGGTGCTCGCTTCCGCGCAGCAACGAATAAACCAATTGCCCCAATTGTTAAAAAATAATCAGACCAACTAATGATTGTTGATCTGAGTCATGTTCTGCAGACGGGCATCCAGATTTATCCCGGAGATCCTGAAGTAGAAATAAGGCAAGCTTTGAACGTTGAGAAAGATTTCGTCAATGTTCTTGCAGTCAACATGGGTTCCCAATCGGGGACCCATGTTGACTCTCCTTTTCATGTATTTGCAGATGGCAAAAAACTTAGTGATGTGGACCTATCGCACTTTGTTGGCGAAGGTGTAGTTATCGATGCAACTGGACTCTCTGATCGTCAAGAGATTCCAACCGAGCGCTTTACTGGCACTGATGTCTCTGGTGCCAGCATCGCATTAGTACGCACTGATTGGTCTCATCACTTTGGTACAGATAAGTATTTAGCCCACCCATTTCCCAATATCGAATCTCTAGAGTTTCTGAAAAAGAATGGCATCACAACAATCGCTCTTGATTTTCTCTCACTCGACCGCACTCCTGGTGCTGGCGAAGATTTCACTCTTGCCAATCATTATTTCTGGTCACAAGGTGATGGAATCATCGGTGAAAACTTCACGAATTTAAAGTCAATTACGGTGGCTCGTCCACACATTTCAATGCTTCCGCTTAATTTGGGAGCAAGCGATGGTGCTCCAGTGCGAGCAATAGCTTCTTGGTAAGGGGAGTAGAATTTTTCAATGAGCGAAAACAAAACTCCACGCGTTAACACAGGCAAAATTGTTGGCCAAGTTGATGCGACTCAAATGCCACGTTATGGCGGCATTGCAACATTTGCGCTCTTGCCACAGATCAGCGAAGTCACCGATATTGATGTTGCAATTGTTGGCGTGCCATTTGATTCAGGAGTTTCTTATCGTCCAGGTGCACGATTTGGTCCAAGCCATGTCCGAGAAGCATCTCGTTTATTGCGACCATACAACCCTGAGGCCAATGTCTCGCCATTTGCAACACAACAAGTTGTAGACGCAGGAGATATCGCTGCAAATCCATTTGATATTGAAGAAGCGATTTCAAGTATTCACAAGAGCTATGACCAATTATCTGAGCGTGCAAAGAAGATTGTGACAATCGGGGGAGATCACACGATTACTCTGCCGATTCTGCGCTCTCTTAAGGCAAAGCACGGAGCAATTAGCGTTGTGCACTTTGATGCGCACTTAGATACGTGGGATTCATATTTCGGTGCTGACTATACACATGGCACAACATTTAGACGTGCAAGTGAAGAAGGATTATTAGATCCAGAAGGTTGTATGCATATTGGAATCCGCGGTCCGTTATATGCCGCAAAGGATTTAACTGATGATAAAGCACTTGGTTTTCAAATTTTCTCAAGTGTTGAATTCCAGGACTTAGGCGTTAGCCCTGCGATAGAGAAGATGAAGGCACGTGTTGGAAATCGTCCGCTCTACATAAGTATTGATATTGATGTACTTGATCCTGCACATGCACCTGGTACAGGAACTCCTGAAGCAGGCGGACTTACAAGTCGCGAATTATTATCAGTCTTGCGAGCAACAGCAGGTATGAATGTTATTGGCGCAGACATCGTTGAAGTTGCTCCGGCGTATGATCACGCCCAAATTACGGGTATCGCGGCTTCGCATGTTATGTACGAACTGATTAGTGCATTTGCCGCAAAATAATCTGTAATCACGCTCAATTTAGGTAAAAAAACTAGCTGGTATCCAAGACATAGCCCTTATTGAGTTCTACCATTTTCCTTATGTCCGGATCCATCCGGGTACTTATAAGGAGAATCAATGAGCTCGTCAGATAAAGCATTGGCACCTTCCCAAGTAGAAACTCGAAGCGTCGACTTCGTTCCCCACGCAGAACGCTTTGGTAAGGCCCGCGACCTACGTAACGTTTGGTTCGTCGGAAACGTAAACCTCACAGCTATGGCTACAGGTGTAGTTGCGCTATCACTCGGTGCAAACCTCATCTGGACAATCATCGCCGTTGTCACAGGTTCACTATTTGGAACTTTCTTCATGGCATTTCACTCAGCGCAGGGACCACAGCTTGGACTTCCACAGCTTGTTCAATCACGTGCGCAGTTTGGATACATCGGTGCAGCACTAACAGTATGGATCTTCGCGCTCGCTAACTACGTTGCGTACAACACATCAGATGCAATTCTCTCTGGTTCTGCAATGCACCAGATCTTTAAGATTCCAGCGGAACTTGGATTTTTAATTGCTGCCATTATTGCAACTGTCATCGCAATCTATGGCTATAGCCAGATTCACTTTGTTAACAGAGTTTTGTACTGGCCTTCAATGGCTGCACTAGGACTGATGACAATTGGTGTTCTCGTTCGCGGTAAATTCCCAGAAGGAGCGTGGGATTTAAGCAACTTCCAATTGGCTCCAACTATGACTGCATTCGTGATCATCGCTGGTTTCCAACTCGGTTGGGCTCCATATGTCTCTGACTATTCACGTTACTTGCCAGCAAAGGAAGGCGTTCGTGCAACGTTCCACTCAACATATTGGGCATCAGCGTTATCAGGTGTGTGGGTATTCGGATTAGGTGCACTTGCATCAGGTCCTGATGGAAAACTCACACCGGTTGAAGCATTTAAAGCAGTTGGAGATTCAATCTTTAGTGGCTTTGGAACAATTCTTTTGATTCTGCTCCTTGCAGGTCTTCTCATTGTTATGTCCGTAAACGCATACGGTGGATCCCTTACATTGATTTCCATGCTTGATTCATTTAAGAGCGTTAAGCCAACTAAGAAACTCCGCGTTGCCGCGCTTCTTGTTATGGGTATAACGGTCTGGGGCATCGCACAATTCGTAGGAGAAGCACGATTTAATACTTTCTACGGAAATGCACTTGTCTTCTTGGCATATCTCTTCACGCCATGGACAGCAGTTAACTTGGTGGATTACTTCTTCGTTCGTAAGGGCGTCTACGTAATCGGTGAAATCTTTAAGAAGGACGGAATCTACGGACGTTGGGGATGGCGCGGAAATCTCGCCTACATCATCGGACTTCTAGTAATGGTTCCATTCTTCGTCACAGCACCGTATGTCGGACCAATTGCTAAGAGCCTTGGAAGCGTGGATTACTCACTCTTCGTTGGACTTCCTGTCAGTGCCATTGTTTATTTAATCCTTGCTAAGGGTATTGACCTAAAGAAGGAAGCAAATATGGCAGCAGCTGAAGGAAACTTAACTAAGTAATCAATTTAGTTATGGCAGAAGCCATCTACTCACGCAGAGTAGATGGCTTCTCCATTTCTATAAGTATGTAACACCGTCATGTCACTGACAGCGTGTGGATCAATATCAAATGGATTCTTCGGCAACACCACAAAGTCTGCATTAAATCCCGGAGCCAAGGTTCCCCATGTTTTTTCTCCAAAGGCTTGATATGCAACTTCACTTGTATATGAAGCAAACGCTTCTGGCATCGTAATTGCTTCTTTTGGAATCCATCCACCAGGTGGCATTCGATCAGGTGTTTGTCTGTGCACTGACACAGGTAAACCTTCTAGAACAACTTCTGATGTAACCGGCCAATCGCTACCAAATGCAACCCGCACACCATCATCGATTAATGAACGTAATTGATATTGACGCGCCGTGCGCTCTGGCCCGATACGTGGTGCTGAAGAAATTGCTTGCATTGGATCTTGGCGGCACCAGAGCGGACCAAAGTTTGCAATAACACCTAGATCGCGGAAGCGATGAAAATCAGCAGGATCTAATAACTGCACGTGAACAATTGTTGGACGACGATCCCATACGGGATTAGCTTTCTGCGCTCCTTCAATTGCATCGAGTGCAGCGCGTATACCAGCATCACCAATTGCGTGAATATGTGTCTGAAAACCAGCTTTATCAAATGCTGCAACAGCGCGCGATAGTTCTGGCCACTCCCACACTGGCATTCCGTGGCTACATGGATCATCTGTGTATGGCTCGAGCATTGCTGCTGTGCCGCCTTCGATGACACCATCTGCAAAGTACTTAATTGTCACGGCAGTCAGATTTTTGTTCTTTGCAGATGCTTCAATCTTTTTGCGCATCTCAATGAAGTAAGACATATCTTTTTCCCACGTACGTGGGTCTGCGCGAAATGCCAAGTTAACGCCTTGTGTTAAAACACCGCGCTCTTCCGCTTCTAAATACGCCTCTGCCATTCCAGGATCAACCCATGCGTCTTGCCACCACGTGATTCCGGTCTTTGCATAGCGTGCACAGGAGTATTTAATAGCTTCAATTTCGCGTTCGATAGATGGCTTTGGCGCATGATCCATAATTAAATTAACGGCATCCCATTCACGCATCGTGCCCATAGGTGTTCCATCATCACGGCGAACAATTGTTCCGATCTCTAAATCAGGAGTATTTGCATCGACTCCTGCTGCTTTCATAGCAGCGCTATTGACCCAAATGGTGTGGTAATCCATTGCGTTTAAAACAACAGGGCGATCCGGACAGACGCTATCTAATAATTGCGCATCAAAGTTTCCGTTAGGCAACATCGCTGGGTCATATGTTCCACCGATAATCCACGGTAAATCTGGATTGGCATCTGCAAATCTTTTAATTTCGGCAAGAATTGCTTCAACACTTGGCAGATCTGTTACTTGTGGGCCAAAGTGTTGGCGACCACCGAAAATTGGGTGACAGTGTCCATCACCAAAGGATGGCGAAACAAATGCTCCGCCAAGATCTACTTTCTTATCGTGGGTTGCTGAGAGCGCATCATCACCAACAGCAACGATCTTTTGACCATCAATTAACATCGCACCAAAAGTTTTACCTTTTACTTGGCCCGGCCAAAATGTTGCATTAGTAAAGAGCGTGCGTGTCATGTGAGGTTTTCCTTACTTATTGATGTTTTTGTACATAGATGGTCGACGTGTTTTAAAGAATGGGAAGAGTGTAAGCCAGTCACGCTTCTGGTCAAGGTCGAGATCTGCCACAAGAACGGCAGAGCCGGTCTTGCCAGCACGTGCAAGGACTCGACCATACGGGTCACTAATAAATGAAGATCCATAGAAAGTTATTCCATCTTCTGTGCCCGTACGATTTACGGCTGCGATAAATAAGCCATTGGCTATTCCATGTGCCATCATCATCTGGCGCCACAACGGTTCGGTATCAAAATCAGGATGATCAGGTTCAGAACCAATTGCTGTTGGATAACAGAGTACATCGGCATTTATAAGTCCGTACTCGCGAGCAAGTTCTGGAAACCATTGATCCCAACACGTTGGTGTTCCAACCATTGCATCTTTAACCTTTATGACAGCGGGGGATGAATCACCTTGTGCAAAGTACTTATCTTCGTAATACCCGGCAGTGACCGGAATATGAGTTTTACGAGTCTTTAAAACAATCTCGCCAGTTGGTGCAACTGTGACAGCAGTATTGAAGTGTTTTTCTCCTGCATCTTCGTATAAAGAAATAAGCACATGTGCGCCAGATGAGCGAGCAAGTTCTGCCGCAAATGAAACGCTCATGCCATCTAGGTGTTCTGGCACAAAATCTGCTTGTGCATCCGGGCGCGTACACGCATACGGATATAACGATAGTTCGGTCAAAACAATCAGATCAGGTGCAAATTCGCTAGCGGCTTGCACAGCAGCTGTTATCTCTTGCTTCTGCTTTTCGACACTTCCGTGCCATGGTTCTTGAATAGCTGCGATACGTAGTGGAGTTCGATCTGCTGGCAATACTCGGGCAGGGGAATCTGCACCTTTATTGATGTGAGTTATTATTTCGCGCATAGGTGGCTTAGTACTTCAGGATTCCGTTATATAAATCTGGCTTGCGATCTTTGCGCACATCATTTTTTGGCGAAATCGAAGTATCAGTTGGCAATACAACGTCGGCCACAAGTATCTGCACATCAGATTCTGACTCACGATCAGCAAGCGCTTGGATATTTCCTTCGAAATCTGTAATGACTGATGAAGAAACCCACGAATGCCCACGTTCGGCACCTGAACGATCTGCAGCAACTGCAACCATTTTATTTACCGACGCAGCAGCTTGGACTCGCACTGCTTCCATTAGAGTTCCGTGAATTAGTTGTCCCAGATTTGGCCAATTAGTTGGCACCGCCAATAAAACCGCGCGATCTAGCATCGCAAGGCGAACCCATTCAGGAAATTCGACGTCATAACAGACCATAGTTGCGATGCGACCGTGCGCGGTATTTACAACAAGTGGTGGCTTGTCACCTGTCTTAAAGAACTGATGCTCTTCGCCGAAGAGGTGCACCTTTGCATACCAACCAAGAAGCCCTGTCCTATCAATAATTACGGACGCGTTATAGAGACGTGAATCAACCGAGAGTGCTAATCCAGCCACGATGACAACATCTTTCGTTGCTGCAATCTCTTTCCACTGAGTAATTAATTCTCCATCTAAAGTCGTGCTGCGCTCTTGTACTTCAGAGACTGATGTAAAGGCATAACCAGAATTTACTAATTCGGGTAAGACGATTATCTGTGCGCCTTGTGTAATTGCATCAGCAATTGCTTTGTTGGCACGCGCAATATTTTCAGCAGGGTTTTCGATGTTTAAAGAGATCTGGCATGCGGCCACCCGTGTCATAAGGCAAAACTATTAGTACTAGCCACTTTCCACAAATAGAATAGGCGCATGCAATTAGGCAAAACGTGGAAGTTGGTTCCTAAGCCCCTGCGTCAGCTAATTGTCCTTGTCATTGGCGTGACGCTGATTGTTATCGGCGGACTCTTAATTGTTCTGCCAGGGCCCTTCACTCTTCCCTTTGTCATCGCTGGCCTAGTTGTCTTAGCCGCAGAGTTTGTCTGGGCCGAGCGAATTCTTGAGCGCACAAAACATCATGCTAAGAAAGTTGATCCGCGAAAGCTGCTGAAGAAGAAAAATCCACCACATGAAAATTCGTAATATTCAAAAGAGTGATCGCGCGCAGTGGGATCCGCTTTGGCAGGCATATCTAGTTTTTTATGAAACATCTGTGCCAGATACAACAACTGATCTAACGTGGGAACGTTTCTTTGACGACAGCCATGAATTTACAGGTTTTGTGGCAGAAGAAGATGGAAAAATTCTCGGCTTTGCTCACTCCATGTTGCGCCAATCCACGTGGGAAGAAGTTGGCGAAATGTACTTAGAAGATCTCTTCACGCTTCCAGAAGCACGCGGCAAAGGCGTTGGACGCGCACTTATTAATCACGTAAAGGAACATGCAATAAAAGTGGGCGCGGGTTGTATGTATTGGCAGACCAAGGCAGGAAATGAAACTGCTAGATATTTGTATGACTCAATTACTAAGAACAATGATTACGTTCAGTACATGATCAAGCTGTAGCCCATAGGTGCTGAGCTAAAATTTCCGCAAAAGTTGTTTCAGCAAGTAGTCGCACTATTGGGTCAGAATCATTCTTATATCTAATTGAAGACGTTGCATGAGGGTGATCAAAGCCAATCGTCATTACTTTCGATCCACGCTCTTGGGTCCATTTAAATAATTGATCTTCCCAATCCGATCCTGGAAATAGAATTGCACGATAATCAAGAGTTTTAGTTAAATACACATCGATATGGCTCCAGTCGCCTGTTTCACAAGCTACCGAAGGCAGACGTGGAGACTCACGCATCATCAGCGCGCTTTGTTGTGCATTACACAAACGATCTGCGGGTCCAATGAAATAAGAACCTGCTGGGGATTTAACGTGATTAATTAATTCTGGCAGCCACGAATCCTTGCGTGAATAAATATCTGCAATCGCTACGGATGCGGATTCAATTGATTCATTTAGACCTGTAATACATCCGAGGGATTCAGCTAAGCGAAGTAACGCCACATGCGTAGCCATGTACGTAAGGGATGCAACACCACCTGATTCGTTACCTGCGTGCATTGCAATTGTGCGGTTGCCACGTTGTGCAGCATTAGAAACCCAGATTTTTTCTTCATAACCGGAGGCGGCATCAAATGCGGCGTTTGTTTCTACAGAATTACCTGAAGCGGAAATAGCGATAAGAGTTTTTGAAGCACTTGATTGTGGGGGAGTTGGATTGCTTGAAAGAGTAAATATTGCATTGCATCCGGATGCCTGTAGTCGGGTTACCATGGATTGTGCGGCAAAAGCCGACGATCCCATTCCCATGAAGACCAGCGATTGTCCAGAAAGATTTGGCCACTCAAACTTTTGACGCGCAAGCGCATGCGCAAGGTCAGCTTTGCGAGCTAAGTCTTCGCCAAACTTAATTGGATCCATAACCCAACTCTTCCATATAAGCGATTGCAAACTCAGGTGCATAGCGCCATTGCGGCAAGAATTTATCTGCATAGGCAAGTTCACGATTCTCAAGGGAACGCATAAGTAAATGAAGGGCAGATAAATCAAAAGTTTTTCCTTCAAAATACTTGGAAATGAACTTTCTTTCAGCTGCAACAACCCACTCCTTAATTTTCTCTGGATCTAGGCCATATTTAATTGCCACGGCACCCACATGAAAAAAAGAAGCACACATACTCGCGATATCTCGAATTGATTCAGATGTTTCATCTGAAAGTGAGAGTGGATCTCCTTCAAAGTCGATTACCCACATCTGATCTTTATGGTGCTCTTTCAAAAGTTGTCCCACATGAAAATCCCCATGAATTAAACCTTCGAGGCAGCGGTGCATCTCTTTTGTTATCTCTGCCAGGTTGTCGAGCCAGATTCCTAGATCGTTCTCCTTGGCTTTTTCTACGCACCAGGTCCAACCATCTGTTGTCCCTGCAATATATTTGTTGACACTGGCTAGCAACTTATCTTGCCAATAGAGGTTACCGAGAAGTGCCGGCATATGTTTAAAACCATTGTCAGAGAGTATTTCTTCTTTGCGTGCACCCAATGATTTTTGTGCACTCAATTGCCATTTCACAATAATCGATTCATCTAGTACAACTGATTCATTGCTTTGGTCTACAGAAATAAAACGTTCGTGCGAATAATTTCCAGGCACAAAAGAAGAATTCAATCCTTCTGGAAGTGGATTACTTAATAATCGAGCCGTAACTCCATCTTGTGACTGGGCACGTCGCAAAATTGCTTCTTTTACGTATGGAGCGATAAAGCTCTTCGAACCTGATTCAAAAATTAAAATTCCCGAGGAATTAGTGAGTGGAAAATCAATTGAAACATCAGAACAAGATCTGATGAGTTCAGCACGAGATGTAGGCAACAGAGCCTGGCACTGCGCCTTTGATAAGTGCATGGCTACTTTGATATGTGGGCGAGTGCGACTTTTTCAATGAGGGCAGATGCCACACCGAGACCGTCACGACTCTGAATGAGCGCAGCGTTTTCGCGCATCTTCTTTCCAAGTGCTTCATCACTTAGCAGCGATTCGAGTGCGTTGTGCATTTCTTGGTCAGTAAAGGCATAAGTCGCAAGTCGAACTCCAAAACCAAGTTCGTGCATACGTTGAGCATTGTCGTATTGATCCCAGAAGAGTGGAAGCAAGATCATTGGCTTGCCGTAGTGCATCGCTTCGGTAGTTGTGTTATTTCCGCCGTGGGTAATGACCAAATCAACTTGGGGAATGATGTTGATTTGTGGCAAGAACTGTGAACCAACCATGTTTGATGCCAATTTAATCTGCTCGTGCTGAGGTCCCATACTGACGATAAAGCGATGCTTTGTTTTTCCAAGAACTTCGGTTAATCGGTTCATGAGTCCAACATCTGCAGAACCTAAGGATCCTAGTGAGAGATAGATCAACTTTGTATCTGCAGGGCGATTAGCCACTTCTGCAGGAATGTCATAGTTGCTATCTGTTTCGCGAACACTCGAATCAATTCTGGTCCACGTTGAATTAAGGGGACGATCCTTTATGTAATCCGCAACTTCAGGGAATACATACATGTTCGCATCTTTGGATTCATGTATGAATTCAAGTTCTGGCAGTGCAGGTGCGCCTTGTTCTTGAACCCAAGAGTTAAAGGCGGACCACATCTGGTGATGGGTTCGTTTGTATTCTGCGCGGAAGTTTTCCCAGTTGCTTGAATCATTAGCGGCATATCCTGAAAATGTTGGCGCAACTTTTGGCCCCTTCATTTCAAGTGGATTGCACGAAACGATTCGCACAAATGGTTTACCCGCAGTCAGTAGAGCTGGAAAAGCAACGACGTTGTCTTCGACAATTACATCAGGATTAACTCGTTTAATAATGTCGCGCAATTGTGGTTCGCAATACATTGCGCCGTCGATAAGTGCTTGCCAGGTTGGTTTAATAAATGTTTCAAGTTGTTCAATTGTTGGTTTGCGAAATTCTGGTGAAGTATCGCGAATGTAATCTGTCCAGAACTGTCCTGGATCTGCATCAGAATCTGCTGGTGCCGGTGGTGCTAAATTAACTAAATCTTCTTCGAAACCAAGTGCTTTTAATTTGCCTTCCCAAGAAGCTTCAGCGGCGAATACGACTCTGTGCCCAGCTTTTAGTAAGCGATATCCGATGCCGATACATTGGTTTGTAGGGCCGTAGGCGGACTCTGGCATGAAAAGGACCGTTAGTTTTTGCGAACTCATGGGCTAATCCAACAACACAGCGCCACAGTTGTAAACCACACCCATTTTTTCACGGCAAACTCTAGAAAATCGGCTTCTTTTTCTCTAGGGTTAAGAACAATTCGTGCGTCCAATGCGGGCGCATTTCTTGAGAGGAACTTCATGAGAATTTCACGCAAAGCAGTAGCTGCAACGGCGATGGCCGGCCTATTGCTCGGACTATCTGCATGTAGCAGTTCAGATTCTGGTGCAACGAAACTAGATCCTAATGCAGATCTCAGCAAGCAAACATTAACTGTCAGCAATTGGGCTGCTTATAACCCAGAAGATCTGCCAGCTAAGTTTGAAGAAAAGTTTGGAACTAAAGTAACAATCACAAACCATGCAACCAATGAAGAAATCATGGCCAAGCTAACAGCTGGCGGAGATTCTGGAATCGACGTTGCATTCGTTTCAGGTCAATTTGCGCAAGCACTTGCTGCGCAAGGTTTGATTGAAAACTTGGATAAGTCACTTATTCCAAATGAAGCAAACCTCTATCCAGAAGCTTCGAAGCTCTCATACGACCCAGGCAATAAGTACTCAATGCCTTACTCATGGGGAACAACAGGTATTTGTTACCGCGCAGATTTAATGAAGGGCAACGAACCAACAAGTTGGAATGATTTGTTGATGCCAAAGCCTCAGTACAAGGGCAAAGTAA
>Ga0214921_10008370_pt1 | contig 13429 bp, 3 predicted proteins | sample LL1505_MetaG_FD_177992 | JGI IMG/M metagenome (GOLD analysis project Ga0214921, IMG submission 177992) | Freshwater microbial communities from Lake Lanier, Atlanta, Georgia, United States - LL-1505 | ecosystem: Environmental > Aquatic > Freshwater > Lake | place: USA: Georgia | collected 2015-05-28 | reverse complement strand
TGAAGTGGTTAGACCCCTGCTATATGTCTCAAGATTATATGTGGTTACGTGATTAAGATCATTATTATTTTGCGCAATTGGGAGATTCGTCAAAGTAAATTGCGTGGGAGTTTTATCTAAGAAATCTATGCCGTTGATAGAATTAGATAAAAATAACCTATTATCAAATGATTTGATGTCATAAATTGAACCTTTTGGTCCAGATAATAATAAATCATCCGAAAACACATAAGAAATCTGAGGATTAAAAATAGAACTAGAAAATGTAATATATGGAATAGTTCCAATTCCGTAACTATTTCCTGTAACGTTTATAGAATTTATTACCGTACCACTTAAGGTTATACCATTGCTGCTAAATGAAACAGAAGAAGTAGATATAGAAACGATTACACTTGTTGCAAATCCACCAGAAAGTGAATAATTAAATCCAGAGTTTAAACTGAATACTTGGTCTGTTCCATAAACATTAACACTTTGAATTGAACCATTACCCATTGTCACATTTGCAATTGTTGACAAGCCATTAATTAATAATTGAGGAACACCAGTGTATCCAAATCCAGGGTTTGCAATGCTCATGCCTGCTAGTCTGTAGATTAGAGAAGGAGTTAAAGTGGCCCCGGAACCTGATCCTGTTGATGTAACAGTTAATGAAATATTTGATGTAGTGCCAATACCCGCACTGCTAACAGAAACAGAATAAATTGAATCATAGTTTATAGAATTTGTTGAATTAGCGGGTATAATTACCGCGCCACTTCCAAAACCACTATTGCCCACCACTGTAATTGTTGGGAAGGAAGTGTATCCATATCCTGGGTTCGTCAGGCTTATACTGAATATTGATGAGTTCAAACTTGTTGTTACTGTAGCGGTAGCTTGCGCTGTCCCTACACCGGCAGGAGGCGCTGATATCTGCACAGTGGCACCAGAAGTGTAACCAATACCAGGATTAAACACTTGTAATTGAGCAAGAGAGCCTCTGAGTACAACATTGAATTGAGCGCCAGATAAATTTGTTGCAGAAATTTTAGGGATTGTTTTGTATTGACTGCCTGCACTAGTTACTATTACTGAACCAATTCCATAACTATAGATTGGTGACAACTGTGATGGCACATAAGTAGAACTTACGCTGTAGCTTATTGCATTTCCAGACCATAAACCAGAATTTATAACATTAATTGATTGTAATTTTATCGGCTGTGTTGAGATTTGTTGCCAAATGCCCGCAGTAAGATTAGAACTTAATGTTCTGAATAGCCTAGGATAATTTAAAGTGCTTGCATATACATATTCTGTATTCTCTACAGGAAATGTATGAATTTCAAATTTTGATATTGGAAGAGGTGCGCCACCGATTTTGAATTGAGCGAATGGACCAGTGATCAAGCCATTCACATATAAATAAGTTTTACCTAAATTATCTCCAATAATTACATTACCATTCACGTTTTTCATAGCAGTGATGGCATTGGAATAAATGAATCCAGAATAAATTACTTGAACAAGTTTCACTCCGTTCCACACAAAAAGTGTGGCAGAATTATTTTGAGAAGCGCCAATCAGCAACACAGGATTATTACTATAGGTAGCTCTTTCGATCACTGTGAATGTGCAATTAATCAAAAGTTTAGAAACAATATTCCAGGTATAAGTATAAATATTTTGATTATTTGTGTTGCTGTTGTAAAGTACGTTGTTTGCAAAATCTTTAAATTGAAATTCTGCAGAAACAATACCATCTGCAACGCCATCTGGTAAATAAATATTTGTATAGTTGTCGTAATCTATCCAATTTGAGAATGTTTTCTCGGGCAAAATTCTATACCTAAAAGATTTTACGCCACTCACAATGTCTGATGCGTTCAACTGAGCCACAACCGATGTGGATGATGTAATTGAGATCGGCGTGGCGTAGTCTTTATTTACAAAACTAACATTGGCAATTGGCCCTTGAGTATCCACTAATGCAGTTTCAATATAAAAACTCTCCACCTCATTTGTTTGAGATATATTCCCAATATTGTCAGCTACTTGAAGAGAATATCTATAAAATCCTGAAAGTGGCTCACCTACAACTAGGCCTGTATTATCTGAGACATAAGATGGATATGCAACAAAAGTGGCAATACCGTAATAACTATTGTTGTTCATACTAAACCAGCTTCCATAAATAATCTGGTTAATAGGATTTTTCTGAACAATTCTTGCTAAATTTAATCCGCTACCACTATCTAAAACTGTAGACAAGCCAAGTAAAACAATTTTGCCTGTGTCACTTATTGAACTTAAAATCCCTAATGTTGGTGCAACATTATCAACAATATAACACGAAGAAAATCCGCTTTGTGGAGATTTTATACCAGCTTCGTTAATCGCATAAACTCCACTTGTTAAATAATTATTATTAGAAACAGAAATATAGTTTATGTCATATGTAGAAAAAGCTTGATAAATTATTCCTGGATTTTTGAACATTCTATAATCTGTGCCATAGTTGGAAAGATTAAATGAAGATCCTTGCGTGATCAATGGGTTATTATTTCCAGAAAAAGAAATTAATAAATTATAACTTGCCGGGAATAAATTTGTAGTTATTCCAGCAATTTGGCTTGAAGAAATTGCAAAATTTGAAAATACTGTATTATTCGAGCTACTTTTATCTAATAGATTTGAAAAATAATTATTTTGGAGCAAAGAATTCCATTGAGTGGTTGCATCCGTTTCAGTGATGTAACCCTTTGGTGAATTTACAAGTTTAATTTTTACTTGATCAGCCGAATTAGTATTTTGTGTTAAAAGCGAACTGATCGCCACACGGATATATTGTGGGTAGTTTAGATATGTAGATATACCAGTGGTGAGTAATGCATTGCTTGATAAATACAATGGAACTTGAATTATATTGGGAATCCACTCTCCAGTGATCAAATCTTCTAACCAAAGAGTATCACCAAAAATATTTCCCTGTTGTACATAAATTGTATTTTCATTTGATGATAGATTGTACTTTAACCATTGTTGGTATTGAACTTGATAAACACCATTTTGTGTTTTGTCTTGTTGACCGGCCACTAAAACAAAATCACAATGGTTAAGATAAACTCCATCTACATATGTTAATCCGTAAAGAGATAGCGCACTTGTAATCGCAGCTTTTACATTAAATAACGGGGCGGTAATTGGCGGATTATAGCTAAAATTTGTTACTTGATTTTGAGCAAAATAAGCACCGATTAATGGAAAGTCAAACTCAGATTGGTTTAATACATTCTGTGAAAGCAAATTCTTTCCATAACTACTTGAATAATCAGAATTTTGGGCTGAATATAAATTAAAATATGTAGAATTTATTGAGCTTTCCAAATAGTTATAATTTGATGTCACATTTGTAGAATTTAAAATTGTAACATTACCATTTCCAGAAAGAGAAATGAATGGATAATAACCATAAGCTAATGAAGCATTATCGCCAGGGTCTGATTGATATTGTGATACTTTAAATGATAAATCTATAGAGCCATATTTAATACTCAAAATAGGAATTAATTTAAACCCGTCATCAATATTAGATCTCACAATCGTTAATTTAGCTACAGCTGTAGCATCGATACTTGGAGAAAATCCATCAAAAATTGTGTGAATTGTATAATCACCAGAACTAGTAATTAAATTAATATTCACTGGCCCACTATTGGCACTAGAGTAATTTGTAAAATCTAAAGCAAAAGCTATTATATTTGAAACTCCGGTTAATGTTCGTAAAAGTGTAGGCTGATTATAATATTGACCCAAACTGGCATTTTTTGCGCTCGTATCAGTAAGACCAAAAACTAATTTTCCATTCATATTTATGGATTTGTTTGGCGTAAAACTAATTGAATTTGAAGTGGAACCAGCAGAATCTGGAACCGGAACATAATAATTATAGGAATTAATTGTTGGGTCTAGTGTTGGGTTTGCATTTGCCGCCCCGCCATATATTCTTAGTTTTGCGTACCTTGTGTTTGTTGCCGCATTTAAATTGAATGTGATAAGCATTCTTCCGGTTTTCACATCAAAAGATTCACTTAATGTGACATAAGGTGTAGCAACTGAACCTGATGAAGCATAATTAGTCCAAGTAATAAAATCTGGCGAAGTTTCTATTGAATATTTAAAATCTGGCAATGAGGTGGGACAATCGGGAGGATTTGCTACTTGAATATTTATAGAAAATTTTTGAATGGTTCCTATTGTTGAAAAATCGTACAAGAAGTTAATACTATTAGTTATTGTAGTAGTTGTTGTAGTGACAGCAACAGACGTGGGACTAATTATATTTTGAGAAATTGCATTTATTGTGTAAGAATCACCAGGATTTACACTGTTTGCATTAACAGTAATTATATTTCTTCCAACATTATTGACTGTAACTTCTTGAGAAATAATATTTGCAGACGGGTTGCCATTTGTGTTAATGTAGTACGAGAATGTATCGCTGTTTGTTAAGTTTCCGCGAGTTTTAATAACAGCAGGAGGGGCAAGAGTGGCATTTGGGTTTTTTGATGTGTAATAGAAAAGATTTGTTGAAAGAGGATTTGATATTGAGCAGATATCACTTGCTGTCGAGTCAGAACAATATAAATCATACTGTGCGCTGTTATTCCAAGACAATTGGGCAAATATATTGTATTGAGACAAACTTTGAGGCAAAGTTTGCCCCACCACTTGGATTAATGAATCAGAAAAAGTAAAATCGTTAAAATTTGTATTAGAATCAACAGACCAGCCAATCTTAACTGGGCTGAATCCCTTCGCATTGGTATAAAATTCAACAGAAAATGTATTCTCCAATGAAAATGTTGGAATGCTTGATTGGGCTTCTATTAATGTAAGATTGTTATTATTTGGGTTTGATGAATTAGAATACAACAAAAGATTGCCCGAATAGTCATTTTGAGAATTATAACTAATTGTTCCAGAGCTTGATGAATTATATAATTTAAACCATGTATTTAGTGAATCTTGGTTAGCAAAATTATAATAATATGGCAGTGCGCTTTGAGGTGAAATTTTTTCAGAGGGAGTTACTGAAGCTGAAATAACCCCGTATGCTAAACCATATTGGCTAGCCTCCACCGTTATTGATGTAGAGGCATTACGAACATAACATCTTAGTTCACAATATATGTTTGTGCTGATTGCTAAACTTGATGAAAAAATCTGTTCATTTAAAACAACATAACTGGATTCACTATCCGTTTTATAAAGGCTTTTTAATTGGAAAATATTATTGGTTGTGTCAATTATCTCAATAAGAGTGATAATTGTTCCACCTTGGAAAATTTTAGAAACTAATTCTGGATTAAAAATAGTTTGAGATACATAATTAATATCAGGCACATAATTAGCATTTGTACTCCAGGTGGAATCATCAATAGAGGTATAGATGGTTAAACTTTGTGTGGAAATATCTGCAACGAATTGTTGTCTTACGAATTTTTTATTTGCGCCTGTAGTTGTGCTATCGACTAAATTGCTTTCTAAGAAATATATTGCCCCAGCACTGTAACTGGGTATTGTGTCAAGCTTATAGTGTATTTCGCTCCAATATATGTTGTTTGAAGCCGTAAGTTGAAAAGCATGTGACGATATATAATCTGCGTAAGATGCGGAATTTCCAATATTAGCAGATGGACTAATTGTATAAGAAGCCGGAACATTATTATCTTTGTTGGATATTGGCGCAGTATTAAACAAATAGTTATTTGTACTTGTGTTATTTCTATAGCTGTTGCTTGTTGATATCAGAAGCAAATTGTCCCAAAAATAAGAAGTGATTGAAAGATCAGTTGACCCTATTAATCCGCTTGAGCTTGAAGTATTAGCAGTTAAAATAACGGGACTACTAACATAATTGCTGTAATTATTAAGCACTATTGGAGTTGTAGGAGAATATATCGTATCGGATAGAACGTAAATTTCGTCGTAACCAGAAAGATTGTTAGGAAATTGAGCGGTAGTCCCATCAGAGAGTAATACATTGAAATTAAAGAATATTCTTTTTGTCCCCGAAGAATTACTAAGGGGCCACCCAGAAATAACTATATTCCCGCTTCCAGTTTTTTGGGCAAAAGTTAAATTATAAGTGCTCGGCAACGAAATCCCACTTATATTCTGGCTTGTCAAATCACAAACATAGTCTGTGATGTTACTGTAGTTTCCGCTGAAAGAGCTTGGCAATAAAGTAAAAATTTCAACAAAATTCGGATCATTTGAAATTGATATTTTGTTAAAACCCACTATGTTAGGCTGGGGCTGATCTGATCTTGGATCGTCATTGAAAAGTTGTAAAGAAAAAACTAATGCTACGGTGTTGTTATTGGCATTAAATGTTTGATAGCTGTTGTTCAGCACTTGATTTTGACCCACTAAATTAATATTTTGTGGATTCAAAATTATTGAGTTTTTAACATATTTACTTAATAGTAACCCTTTTGGTGCTAAATATAAATTCCAAGCCATTCAATTAAATTTTACTGTTTTTTTTGAATTTATCCTTTAAATATTTTTCTAACCTGAATAAGTTCATGATTAGAAATAAAAATACAATTTGTCAAAATAGACGGCAAGGAAGATCTGAAATTAAACACTAAAGAATCGGCAACAAAATTTTCTATGAGAATTAAAAATCTTCCAGAAGATTCATATTTTTTTATATTAGATGCATTAACGCTTTGGCAAAAAACATCTGCGCCAAATCCAAAAAAAATCAATTTATCTGACAAAATTGAAGATTTTGTGATTTGTATTTCTAATAAATTTTGATTATCAAATGAATAACCTGAAGAATTAACACTAAAATCACCATCTAATAGATAAAAAGCCTTCCTCCATTTGTTAAATTTTTGAGATTTCCATAAAATATTTATATTTTTGTTTTGTTCATTGTTGGGGCTAAAAACTTGATGCACATCATCAATTAAAAATTTTTTTTGATTCAAAGTTTCTTTTTTATGAAGCGCATAAGTGGAAGGCGTTTCATGGCTGTGGCATAAAACGGAATTTATGTAAAAAGAAGGTAGATTTTCAAATTTAACATTTATCATTTTTTGATCATAAAGATAATTTAAATTTTTAACAATTAAAATATCATTTAATGCTTGTATTTTATCACCTTTAAGCAAAGAGTGCGCTTTCACAAAATTTTGTTTGTCTACACTAAATAAATTTACAAAAAAAGTACAAATAAAAAATAATCCATTTTCAAACTCTATCTCAACACAATCTGATTGAAAACAAGTGGTTGCAACAACGTGACAATTTTCGGTATGATCCGATTCATTCAAAACAATAATTTTTTGTCCACTGACAGTATTTAAATCTAAATCACCTTTTTCGGTATATATTTTATGATTTAAATAAAAGCCTTGCATTATAGTTCACCTTCAAATTTACTACCAATCGACTTTGCTGATGCTGTTGCCATAGTTTCGAATACAGAATTGTTTAATGAATTATTTTTGAATAGTTCTGGAACAGAATTTTCAGAATGACTCAAAACCCCCTCTGCAAAATAATTGCCTAAGCCTTCAAATTTTAATGCATAAACCACTTTACTATTTATTCTTTTTACATTCTTTAATTCTTTAATTCCATTTTCGCACAATATATAATCTCCCTCTTTGAGCGCCCAAGCATGTAAAAATTTATATTGGGTGAAGGAAAACACACAATGACTATCTGAGCATTGCAGTGTGGTGTCATCAAATATTAACTCATAAATAATATCACTCAAAATACTAAATTTTTCATTGACTTTATAATTTTTTCTATTTAGGTCAGCATCTAAACCACATACTAAATCCCCCATGCATACCCGTTCTACTTGAACTTTTCCATTAGGTGTAGAAATTAAGCTTCCTTCTACTACGCAACTAGGTATATTTTTGATAGCAACATCCAATGCTTTAAACGTACTTTTTTTTATTTGATTTCCAGAAGATTGAATATTTTTTGTAATAAAATTTGGCAACACATCTTGGCTATGACTCAATGCACCATTAGCAAAATAGCACCCACCATTGCTTAAGAATATACCCACAACCGGAGATGGTTTTAATATTTGAATTGATTTTATAGTCACCTCTTTGTCAATCAATTTTAATTTGTCTTCTGTGGTTAATTGATAAACTTTTTTAAAATTTTTAATATTTTCCACATAAACACAATGTGATTCAGAGCAAATGAGTTCACTTTCTTCAAAAATTATTCTATATGTTGTTTCTCCTATAGAATAGGTAATTTTTTCTATTTCAAATGTGGAAAAAACATTATTTCCTATTATGCCAAAAACTTTATCTTTAATTTTCAAAGATTCCACTGGCACTTTTTGTATTTTATCTATATTTATGAGAGTACCAAAAGCTACACAAGAAGAACTTGGAATACCGGGAACAGTTTGAGAAAATAAAGCAGAATTAATATTCGAAATACTGACAGGAGTGGCCATGAGCATGGGAATAGGAGCGGGAGTAGGAGTAGGAGTAGGAGTAGGAGTGGGAGTGGGAGTAGGAGTGGGAGTGGGAGTGGGAGTGGGAGTGGGAGTGGGAGTGGGAGTAGGAGTGGGAGTGGGAGTGGGAGTAGGAGTAGGTGTGGGAGTGGGAGAGATTTCTTTTACGCGAACAGCATAAAGACTAGCGCTTGAATCAGTGTAATAAATTGTATCGGTGGATATAATTACTTCTGATGTAGCTGAAGAATTGTATTTCCAATTAACTGTATAATTTTGCCCTGCATCGATGATGCAAATAATATTTCCAGAATCATTTATGAAAATTTGATTATTTGGATTATTTTTTGATATTGATGGTTTTACGTTATAAACATTGGTGAAAGGTTCCGAAGAAACCCAAATTGTTGCCCCTGTAAGTGGGTTTATTTTTGCCAGCCCACCTATACTTGCATATAGATAAAGGCCATTTGTAGAACCATCGAGTGCAATTGTGGGATTTAAACCAGAATTTAAATAAGTTTTAGACCATAAAACATTAAATCCATTTACATTAACTGCAACAATTGTAGATGGACTGCTAATAATTGCATTTTGTATATTTGAGCATGAGATATACAAAGTATTAATATTATCGTAGATCATATCATATGGAACAAGATTATTTCCTAGCGTAACACGATTAATAATAGTTCCATCAGATTGATAACTTGTTAAAACTAAATATTTATTTGTATTATCATAAAATGCATTATAAATAATATCAGAGGAATCTATGCAAATTGGTGCAGGCATCTGATAATTTCCGGAAGCCCCGTTCCAAATTGTGCTCCCCGCATAACTTATTGAATTTAAGCCATATTGTGAATTATCTATAATTAAACTACCATCATAATATAGTGATGGTTTGTCCGAGCAATTTCCATTATTTTTTATCCATGATATTTGCATATTGTTAGTTAATAACAATATTTCATTTTTTGTGCCAAAATATAAATCATTATTCGTATTAAAGAAAAACAAACTATGTGGCGTAACAGAACCAGAACCGACATTGTAATTAAAATTTTTAACAAGTGTTCCTTTTGTTACACTATCTTGGATGAAATATATTGTTGCATTTTGATTAGAGGAGCCTAAGTAAACAATATTCCCATTCATATCAATAATGGGTGCGGTAGATTTGTTTTGGTTTGCGCTTGGTGTATATTTCCAAGACAAATATGGTTGCAAAACCCCCCCAGGCGTAGCAGGTTTATTTAAAGTGCCAGCACAATTTGTTTTGCCAGTATTCTGTAGATCATATCCATATTTAGGCCAACAGCTTTCTAAAAGCGGATATCCAGACTGAGGCGAACAAGAAATGTTATAAATTTTGAAATCGTAAATTCTTATTTCGTCATATACAAAATAATTTACAGCTTTAGATAAATGCACTTCAAATGAATTCAGAACAACATCCGTGGCTAATCCAGGTATTATTCTAGAAAATTGAAAATAACATTGGATAAAATAATTCGCGCCAACATTTATTATTTTTGAATTTGTGTTATCTAAGCACAAAGTGAAAATATAAGGTTCATCAATATTTACAAAATAATAATAAAATTGCACGGTGTAGGTATTCAGATTGATGTTTGAATTAGATAAGTCGCTATAAGAAATAAAACACAGAGAACAATATTGCCAGTTTAACCAAGCAAAATTATTCAATGAACCTATGGGATAACCTGCCATAATGCTGATCAACCATTGATTATTGACTAGCGGTAGTCCATTAACCCCTGAATATGTCGCGGCCACATAAGTGGTTGTTTCAGGTATTTCAAAATCATATAAATTATTAACTGTACCTACGTAAGAAGCAGGCGGGCTTCCTAATAAACTTGACCAATATGGGATAAGCGTGGAATATTTTTGCGTGATATAAATGTAACAACAAACCCCACTTGATTGTGAATTAATGCTATTGATTGTTGCACTTGAAGATGAAGGATATGGAGAAATAGGCCCGCCCGAGATATTGAAACTAAAATTGTATTTTTTGTTTAAAGTAAAACTTGACAATTTTACCATAAAAAATTTAGTCCCATTTTTTATTCCATTCAGCGTATCATCCGTTATTTTAATTGGGCAATAATAAATTGAACCTAAATCATTATCACCAATCTTATAAATGTTAAATTTTGTGCTTGATCCAAGAAGGCCATTAAAATATTGGTAAATATATAAATTGTAAATATTACTTTCTATTAAAAGGTTTTTTTCATATAAATCTTTCGGATCTATTATGATTTCAGCGAAAAATGATGTTACATTATCTAAATCGTTTGTATTGATTATTTGCAAGTCATTAACTGATTCAAATCTATTAGAAAAAATAGATGTTTGGGGATCAAAATTTTCATAAAAAGTGATTGAAAAACTGGGCAAAACATTATTATAAATTGGCACTCCCTGTGGCACAGTGGGCGCATTTAAAGAAATAAAATTTGTATTTTTCGAGTTATCGTTTAGTTTTATTGAAAAAACTTTTTCATTTAGCACTGAAATAATCAAATTTTGATTATTGATCAGAGTGGCACCGGGGCAATAAATTGTGTAAATTGTGTTATTATTTTCATAATAGAATTCATTTTGGTTTATTTTTTTAATAGAATCAAACTTTAATCCCAAAATGTCAAAACTATCTGACATAAATTTTATTTCTAGATAGTTATTATTAATGATAGCAGATCCAGTAATGTTATTAATTTTGATGACATTATCTTGATATAAAGCATTAGCAACAGAACACAATTTTTGATTATTGTGATATATTAAAATGCCATTTTCTGAATTCTCTATTTTAATCATAATGTCATTCAAAAGATACTAAATTATCTTTCGTTGTGGGCTGAATAGGCTGAACATATATATATTTTATAACAAAATCTTTCAAAGACCTTAAAATTATTGTTTCACTATTTTTTTCTAAAACAATCATGCTCGAATGAGTTTCATAATTAATTGCATCTATTTTGTAATTAATTTTTTCTACATCATCAAATATAATTGCCATTTTTTCAAAAACAAAATTAATTTTTATATTAGATAGCTCATTTGATTGAATATTCTTATTTATTTCAAATATTAATAATGCGTTTTGATCAATTGCAAAAAAATTTTCGCCATTTATCGTAACTGAATAATTGCTGTTCAGCGATTTGTAGTTTTTATTTGGAATAAAACTTCTTGTAAAATTTTTAATATAAAATGGGTTTTTAACCAGAATGCCATTCAAATAATATGAACTTTCTTGCACTGTATCTAAAATCATTATTTTTTTTCCAGTAAAAGCAACGATTTGTTCAATATTTTCAAAACCTTCTATAGTTTTAATAAAGTGTTTTTTAGTGAGATTCAAAACTGGGACTAGCCCATCATTAGTAAAAACTGTCATAAACTCATCCAATATTACTTCAAAATTTTGTGTTTTTATTTTGTAAGCAACTTCGGATTCTACTTCTAGATAACTTTCAGCTAAGCAATATTCATTTTCGCTTGCAAGTGGATAATTTTTGAAAATCTCAAAATAATTTTGTCTCCTTTTAAAAATATCATAAACATGTAACTCATCATTTTGTGACAAAGTGGAAAATGCGCTCACAGCAGTGGTATTAAGAAAATTAAAATATGTAATTGTGGTGAATAAATTTGTTGATGAAGGATATGTATTCAAATTAATTTTTAAGATAGCGCTTACTATATTATCATCTGGCAACAATATATTTCCCCCAGCTATATTTGGTGAATTAATTGTATTTTGATTTGAAAATTTAAAAACAAAATTATAAGCTGATGTATTTGTTTGATTTTGTAAAATTACAATTGGTTCAATATTATAGATTTTGCCATAAGATGTTTTTAAATACAAATTCAAAGAAGCATTTTTTAAATTCATCAAAACATCATTTGTTAAAAGTGTACATCCGAAATAATAAATTTTATTAGCAACAAAGTTAACACCATAGGGTGATCCGTTATTCAGAAAGTTGATTTGTAATTCAAACAAAGATCCATAAAAATTATAAAACGCTTGCGAAGGATCAAACACAAAACTGGGATTATTTTGAGTAGTTTGCAAATATCCTACTCCACTTGAGTTAGTGTCATAATTAAAAACAGAATAGCTCAATTGACTTAATAAAAATGAATTATTGAAATATTGACTGTATACATTAGTTTTGTTTACCGACAAAATATTAGCCGAAGAGCCAGATGAAACAAAATCTGTGACCATACCGCCATTTGAGCAATTAATTGTAATCGGCGTGGAAATTTCTATATTAAATGATCGTGTCACGCTAAAGAAAATTTTTCCATCAAGCTGAGAAATGTAATCAGAAATTGGAAGAGAAAAGATGGACCAATAAACCGAATAGTCTTCTTGTTTTGAAATCAATGTCATCGGTGATATGGTAATGACATCATTAAATGTTCTTTTGAAAATATACGATGAGGGGTTCGTGTCTGGTTGCGAAGAAAAAACAATTATCTTTGCATAAAAAACGCCACTATTATTTTGAATACCTTCAATGTATTTTTTTTTGTCATCGCCCGATGGGTCTACCGGAAAATAATCATCAGAAATAATAGTAGATAGTATTTGGGCTCCGTTAATTTGTTGCCTTTTGTAATAAAAATTATTTCCATCAAACTGGTCGTAAATTGATATTGAAAATTGAGGAAAATTTAGTTGCTTCGGCACTTCACTTTGTGCTAATGTTTTAAATTCTGTCATCAGCCACCACCTGTCACGCCACCGCCTGCACCGCCACCTGTTTTTCCTTTAGTGCTTGTACCATTAAAATTATTTGTCCCGGTTGGATTGTTGCCAGTATTTGCACTAGGCGAGCTACCTGCCCCGCTACCTGTATTTGCTGCTCC
>Ga0214921_10008368_pt1 | contig 13432 bp, 10 predicted proteins | sample LL1505_MetaG_FD_177992 | JGI IMG/M metagenome (GOLD analysis project Ga0214921, IMG submission 177992) | Freshwater microbial communities from Lake Lanier, Atlanta, Georgia, United States - LL-1505 | ecosystem: Environmental > Aquatic > Freshwater > Lake | place: USA: Georgia | collected... | reverse complement strand
CACGATCGTGGCCGCCGAGCCGACGCCCTCGGTGGCGTTCTTCGAGAGCCCGCGCCAGACGTCGAGGCTGCGGGAATACATCCGGCAGGAGGCGATCTCGGTGGCGTCGAAGATATCGGTGACTCTTTCCGCGCGGCGGTAGGCCCGCGGCAGCTTGACGCCGTCGTGGAGCGAGGCGCGGATCGCGGCGTGGCCGCCGGCCCGCTCGTAGTCGGCCCGCCGGGTCACGAACAGCTGCCCGCAGCCGGCCGCGAGGCTCGGCGTGTTGACCTGCCGGGCCCGGGCCAGCGGCAGGTATCCCAGGAGCACGAAATGGATCAGCGGCAACAGCAGCCATTCGAGGAACGACCCGGTCTCCTGCAACGGGAAACCGCTGGCGAGCGCCGCCCCGCCGGCCTCCAGGAACGCGACCGACCGCGCGACCGCGTCACGGGCCGGCACGACGTCGACGTCGAGAAACAGCCACGTGTCATGCCGCGCCGCCCCCGCGAGCTGCCAACAGGCGTGCTGCTTGCCACACCAGCCGGCCGGCAGCGGCCCGCCGCGAACGAGCCGCACCCGCGGATCCCGGTCGGCGACCGCCGCGACGATCTCCGCCGTCCGGTCGTCGCTCGAGTCGTCGAGCACGACCAGCTCGAGCTCCACCCCTTCGCTCGCCAACACGTCGGCCATCAGCCGGCCGATCGCCCGCTCCTCGTTGCGGGCCGGCACCAGCACCGACACCGGAGGCAGCGGCCCGCCCGTGGGCGGCTCCGGCGGTGAGCGGAACAGCCGCAGGTTGGCGATCGTGAGCAGCGCCGGGAGCGCGGCCAGGATGAGCCCGGCCCAGGCGAACCCGAGTACGACGAGCGGGCTCACGCGTCGCCCCCGATCTCGCCGCCGTGCGACGGGTCGAACCGCCGGCCCCGCAGCCAGGCCCCGAGACGGCGGATCGTGTCGTAGGCCGGCCCCACGCCCGACCGGCCCGCGAGCAGCGGCCGGAAGGCAGCCGGATCGCGGGCGATCGCGGCGGCGGCCAGCCGATCCTGGGTCGCCGCCAGCTCCGCCGCGATCACGTTCGTCCACTCTTCGGCCGACCGGCCTGGATGGTCGGCGATCCGCAGCGCCGGGCCGAACGCCGCCAGCGCCTCCGGACACCGCTCACTCCAAAAGGGATATTCGACCGCGAAGGGGACGACGACGCCCCGCTCCCCGCCGGCCACCGCATGGCCCACGCCGGGACGGATCACGACCGGCCGGGCCCGCGGGTCGGTGAACTCGCCCTGGGCCGTGATCCAGAAGATCACGTCACTCCGCCCGAGCGCGGCCCGCACCATCCGCAGAAAGCGGGCCGAACCCCGCCAGGTGCCGGGCTCGATCCCGATGAAGCCGATCCGCTCGAGGAACTTGTATTTGCCCAGGGCCGCCGCGTCGATCGGGCCGTAGCTCATGCGCCCGGGGAGCAGCGCGGCCCCCAGGAACAGGAACACCAGCGGATCCCACCAGCCCGGATGATTCGCGGCGATCAGCACGGGCTCGCCCTCGAGGTCGGGAAACCCCGGCCCGCCGTCGGGCCCGGCGAGGAGCCGGACGGCGTGGAAATGTCGCCGCAGGTAGCGGCGGACATACCACATGAACCAGCCGTTGAGCCGATGCGAGAACGGCGGCAGCTCATGCTCGTGTCGCGCGTCGCCGCGTGTCATGGCTCACACGGCCACGGCGGCGGCGGAGCGGGCCCGCGGCACGAGCTGGTCGGTATCGACGCAATCGGCGGCGATCCAGCCCGACATCAGCGCCATCGGCATGCCCGGGCCGGGATGGGCCGAGCCGCCGGCCAGATACAGGCCCTCGACGTCGGGCGAGCGGTTGGCCGGCTTGAACGCCCCGAGAAACTTGCCGTGGCTGGCCAGCCCGTAGATCGCCCCGTCGAGCACGTGGTAGCGGTCGTTGATGTCCTGCGGGGTGAGCGCCCGCTCGACCACGATGTGTCGCTCGAGATCCTTCATGCCCGCGGTCTCGACGAGCTTGCGGATGATCCGGTTGCGGTAGGCGGGCATCATCTTCGACCAGTCGTGGTGGGGCCGCAGGTAGGGCGTGTGGACGAGCACGTAGAGCGCTTCGCCGCCGGGCGGGGCCACCTCCGGCTCGGTCACCGCCGGGGCGCAGACGTAGCAGGTGGGATCGGGGGCCGGCTCGCCGCGCCGATAGATCGCGTCGAACTCGGCGTGCGGATCCTCCGAAAACACGAAGTTGTGGTGGATCAGCTGCTCGTACCGCTTGTCGAGGCCGAGGTAGAGCACCACGCCGGAGCAGGCCGGCTCGTAGCCGCGGCGGCCGAGGAACCGGCGGGCCGGCGGGCCATCGACGAGCTCGCGATGAGTGCGGACGGTGTCGGAGTTGCTGACCACGGCGGCGGCGGGAATCGTCTCGCCGTCGGCCGTCTCCACGCCCCGCACGCGGCCTCCCTCCACGAGGATCTGGCGGATCGGCGTGCTGGTGCGGATGTCGACACCGAGATCGACCGCGAGGCTGGCCAGGGCCCTCGGCACGGCCCCCGTGCCGCCGCGCGGATACCAGACGCCGTCGTGCGCCTGCATGTGGGCGATCCCGCAGAGCACCGCCGGCGAGGCCTCGGGCGAGCTGCCCACGTACTGCGTGAAGTGGTCGAGCATCTGCGCCGCCCGCTCGTCGGGCACGAACGACCGCACCGTGCCCGCCACGCTCCGCCCCATCCGCATCTCCAGCAAGTCCTTGAGAAAGCCCACCGAGAAGCTCTGCCGGGGCTCGAACATGTCCCGCATGCCGCCCACGCTTCGCCAGAAGAAGAACTCGTCGGAGATCCGGTGGAGCCGTTTGGCCAAGTCCATGAACCGGCCGTAGCCGGCCCCCGCGCCGCTGCCGGGGGCGAACTCGTCGAGCGTGGCCCGCATCGCGGCCACGTCGGCCTTGAGATCGAGCGTGGTGCCGTCGGTGAAGAAACTCCGCCACTGCGGGTCGAGGGGCACGAGGTCGAGCGACGATTCGAGTTCACGGCCCGCCTCGGCCCAGATCCGTCGCAGCACCCGCGGGATCGTCAGGATCGTGGGGCCCATGTCGAAACGGTAGCCCCCCGCGGAGAGCACGGCCGCCTTGCCGCCGACCCAGGCGTTCTTGTCGCAGAGCGTGACCGCGTAGCCGCGGGCCGCGAGCGTGCAGGCCGCCGCCAGGCCGCCGAGGCCGCCGCCCACGACCACCACCCGCTCGCCGCCGTCAGTCCGCCGCATCATGTCGTCGCTCCATCGTGGGAATGTCGTGTGGCGGGCCGCTCGCAGCGGCCGGTCAGACGGCGGCCGCCGTTTCCTGACCGGTGGTCGCCGCTTTCGCCCGCGGGGCCCGTCGCTTCGGACCGGCCACGGCCAGGTCGTCGAGCAGGAGGTCCGTGGTGATGCGGGCCGACGAGTAGATCACCGGCAGCCCGCTGCCCGGATGGGTGCCGCCCCCCACGAGATACATCCGCTCCACGTCCTCGAACCGGTTGTGAGGCCGCATGTGGAGCATCTGCCCGAGATCGTGGGCGAGGTTGAAGGTGGCGCCGCGGTAGATCTCGTAGCCCTCCTGCCAATCGTCGGGCGTGAGCAGCTTCTCGTAGCGGATCCGCTCGCGGACGCCGCGAATCCCGACCCGCTCCATCTGGTCGAGCGCCACTTCCCGATACCTCGGCGCCTCCCGCCGCCAGTCGACGTTGGGGTGGCGGTGCGTGACGGGGATCAGGAGGTAGAGCGTGCTCGTGCCGGAAGGGGCGAGCGTGGGATCGGTGACGCAGGCGTTTTGGACATACATCGACGGGTCGGCCGAGAGCCGGTGCCGGTGCTCGATGTCGGCGAGGTTCTCGCGGTAGTCCTCCGACAGGTAGATGTTGTGGTGGGCGACGTCGTCGTAGCGGCCCTCGATCCCGAGATAGAGCATGAAGGTCGAGCAGGAGAACCGCCGCGAGGCGATCTTGCGGTCGCTCCAGCGGCGCCGCAGGGCGTCGGGCACCAGCCTGGTCATGCTGCGGGCGAAGTCGGCGTTGACGACCGTGGCATCGGCCTCGTAGCGGCCCCGCGGGGTCTGCACGGCGGTGATCTTCCGGCCCGCGAACTCGAGCGACTCGACCGGCTCCTCGTAGCGGATCTCCACTCCCATCTCCTGGGCGATCCGCGCCATCGCCGTCGAGACCGCGCCGCAGCCGCCGATCGGATGGAACACGCCGTGCTCGTACTCGAGGAACGAGAGGATCGAGAACAGGCTCGGGCAGCGGAACGGCGACATCCCCAGATACTTCGACTGGAAGGTGAAGGCCAGCCGGATCCGCTCGTCGCTGAAGAAGGTGCCCAGTTCGGCGTCGAGGCTGCGCCAAGGCTTGAGCAGCGGCATCAGCTTGATCAGGTCGGGGTTCGCGAGATCCCGCCACGACTGGAACGGCTGCTCGAGAAACGGCGCGAAGCGATGGAACTTCTCGCGGTTCGACTCCATGAACCGCGTGAACGAGCCGCGGTCGGCCGGCGAAAGCCGGGCCACCTCGGCCTCCATCCGGGCGATGTCCGGGGTGGCCAGCAACTCGCCCCCGGCCCCGAACACGAGCCGGTACTGCGGGTCGAGCCGGACCATCTCGACCTCCTGCCGAAGGTCGCGGCCGCAGGCCGTGAAGATCTCCTCCAGCACCCGCGGGTAGAGGAAGAACGTGGGCCCGAGGTCGAACTTGAAACCCTCGGGCGTCGTGATCGTGCTGGTCCGCCCTCCGGGCACGGGCAACCGCTCGAGCACGCGCACCCGCACGCCGGCATTGGCCAGGAGCATGGCACAGGCGAGTCCGCCCGGCCCCGCTCCGATGATGTTGACCGTCCGCGACATCCGCAGCGTTCCGCCGCCCGCGCGGCCCCGGATACACGCCGGTGCCACTGAAAACGTCCGTACTATAGGACGCCCACCCCTGCGGTCAACAAACGCAATGCCGGAGTCGGCCGGGAAACCCGCTTCAGTACGGGATGTAGTAGGCCGTCCGCACCGGCCGCAGCCCGCCGAAGAGCCCGCGCCGATACAGGGGTGCGACCACCGCCGTCGGCGCGTAATACGCCGTGACGGGCGCCACCACCGGCGCGGCGGGCGCGAGGACGGGCGAGTAGGCGACGGTGGCCGCCGGGGCGTAGTTGACGACGGTCGGCGCGTAGAACGAGGTGACCGCGACCGGGGCGACGGCCGGGGCGTAGTTGGCCGTCACGGCGACGGCCGCCGGCTCGGCGTAGAACGGCGGCGAGTAGGCGGTGACCGCGGCGTAGTTGCCGGCCGGCGTGTAGTTGGCGACGTAGGCGGGTGCGGCGACCACGGGGGCCGCGACCATCGGGGCGACCACCACGGGCCGCAGCGCCGAGTAGTAGACCACCTGCGCCTCGGCGGGCGTGGCGGCAGCCAGCGCGAAGGCGGCGAAGGCGGCGAGCAGCGTGCGGTTGACGAACATGGTCATCACGTCCCTTCCAGGTGGTCGGACGGCTGCGGCCAGCAGGCCTCGACCAGGGCGATCACCCCGGTCGGTCTTCCGATGAATATGAAGATACGCACGCTTGGCAGCCCGTTCAAACTGCCGGTAAAGTCTGCCACTGCGTCCGTCACTCTGGGCAAGCCATGGCGGCGTGGCGGGCCATGGCGGGGTTTCCGCCTCGGCTCCCGAGATTACCGGCGAATCGACACCTTGAACGAGCCATCGTCCGCCGCTCCGGCCGCGAGCCCCACGCCCCGGGGCGGATTTCCGGCCGTGTTGGTCGTGCGGGTTCTGACGGTCCTCACCGACAACCTGGCCCGGTGGCTCGTGATCGGGCTGGGCAAGCGGGCGGCGGTCTCCGTGGGCACCACCGAGGCGGCGGTGCTCGTGGCGGGAACCGTCGTCTATGTGCTCCCCTTCATTCTGTTCGCCTGGCTGGCGGGCTGGCTGGCCGACCGGTTCACCAAGCGGTCGATCGTGCTCGCGGGCAAGTTCGGCGAGATCGTAATCGCGGTCATCACGGCCGCGATCGTCGCCTGGGGCGCGGGCTCGGGGCCGGTCATCTGGGGACTGCCGCTCGGGCTGTGGCTCCTGCTCGGCGCGATCGGCCTGTTCGCGATCCAGACCACGCTCCTGAACCCGAGCCTGTTGGGCACGCTCCCGGAGACGGTGCCGAGCGGGCGGCTCTCCGCGGCCAACGGGATCTTCGCGATGGTGTCGCTGGCGGCGACGCTGGCCGGGATGGCGCTGGGCAACTGGCTCGCCGACGCCACCTTGCTGTCGAACTCGGCCGACGGCGCCCGGCCGCTCCCGGGCTGGCTCGCCGACCTGCCGGGCGGCCACGCGGCACCGGCCGGCGCGCTGCTGGTGGGCGTGGCCGTGGTCGGCTGGCTCGCCTCCCTCGCCCTGCCGCTGATGCCGGCCGCCGACCCGCGGGCCGCGTTTCCCTGGAACGCGTTCGCCGCCACGTTCCGCGACATCCGGCTGCTGCTCGCCGCGCCGAAGCTCGCCGGGGCCGCTGCGGGAATCGTGTATTTCTGGGCGATCGCGGCGGTCATCCAGCTCAACGTCGACCAATACGCCTTCGAAAGCGGGGCCACCGAGCAGGCGGAAGTGACGCCGCTGCTGCTGGCGTTGGTCGGCGGGATCGGGGTCGGCAGCGTGATCGCCGGGCGGTTCTCGAAGCGGGGCATCGAGGCGGGCTCGAAGGTCGATCTGGGATTCGTGCCGTTCGGCATGCTCTTGATGATGGTGGCCTGCGGGGCGCTCGCCCTCTCCGCGGGCGAGGTGTTCGGCGGCGACGGCTCCCCTGCCCTGCGGCTGCTGCCGCCGATCTTCTGGCTGGCGGTGCTCGGCGTCGGGGCCGGGATGTTCGACGTGCCGCTCGAGGCGTATCTCCAGGAGCAGAGCCCGCCCGAGAAGCTCGGCACCGTGCTCGCCTCGACCAACATGCTCGTGTTCACGGGAATGCTGGTCGCCTTGATCGCCTACTACGGCCTGCGCGTGCCGGTGGGACCGGCGGAGACCGCCGCCCCCCTGCTCTCGGCGCGGGGCATCTTCGGGCTGTTCGGCCTGCTCTCGATCGTCCCCCTGGCCGTCGCGGTCTGGGCGGCGCCGCGGGCCACGCTGCGGTTCGTCGTCGGCGGCATCGTGGGCACGGTCTGGCGATTCCGCGTCCGCGACGAGGAGAACGTGCCGACGGCCGGGCCGCTCGTCGTGGTCGCCAACCACCTCTCCTGGCTCGACGGCTTCCTGCTGCCGCTGGCCGCGCCACGGCCGGTACGGATGGTGGTCTACGGCCCCAACATCCAGGGCAAGTTCCTCAACATGCTCGCCGACCAGTGGCGGTTCATCCTCTTCGACCCCAAGCCCAAGTCGATGGGGCGCGCGCTCAAGGCCATCCAGGGAGGCCTCGCAGCCGGCGACTGCGTGGGCATCTTCTGCGAGGGGGGCATCTCGCGGACGGGCCAGATCCTCGGCTTCAAGCGCGGGCTCGAGTGGGTGCTCGAACGGGTCGAGTCGCCGATCCTGCCGGCCTCGATCGACGGCATGTGGGGCAGCCTGCTCTCGTATTCCGAGGGCCGCTTCTTCACGAAGTGGCCCCGCGGCTTCCGCCGCACCGTGACGCTCAGCTTCGGCAGGCCGCTGCCGGCCGGCACCTCGACCGACCTGGCACGCCTCGCGCTCCAGGAGCTCACGGCCGCCGTGGTGCGTCGGCGGATGGCCGCGCGGCGACCGCCGCCGGGCTTCGCCGGCGACTGGGCCGCGGCCTGCGCCGAGGCGGAGGCCTTCGACGGAGCCTGCCTCGTGAGTCGCGAGGATCGGCTCGTCGTCTCGCTCGCTCCGGGCGACCCGCTCGCGGCCACGCTTGGCGCACATGGCACGCGGCTTCTGGGCATCGCCACCACGCCGCTCGATCCCGCAAGCCCCGCAGCCGAACTCGCCCGCTCGCTCGCCGCGACGCGGGCCACGATCTGGCTGGCCCGCGTCGCGCAGGTGGAGGCCCTGGCGGCCGAGTCGGCCGCCGGCCTGAAGCTCGCCGCCATCGTGATGCCGGTCGGCTCGGCGGCCGACCTGCCCTGGGCGCGGCACGCCGCCGAGCGGTTCCGGGCGACGCACGGCATCGAGCCCGTGGTCGCCTACTGCCCGCGCGAGGCGGGCTGCCTCGTGGCCATGAACACGCCGCCGGCCCGCGCGGCAGGCGACTTCGAAATCACCCACAAGCCCGACACGTTGGGCCGCGTCTTGAACGGCGGCGTGGTCTGGCCTCGGGCGTCGCTGCGACCGCCCCTGGGCCTGCCGTCGCTCGCCGCCGCCGGCGTCCCCGACGCCGCCGACGCCACGCTCGTGATCTCGGCGCTCATCCCCCGCCCTGCCGACGCGACTCCCCCTGCCGCCTTGCTGGCCGACGCCCTGGACGTAGACAAGGAAGGCTTCCTCGTTCCGCGCGAGACCGCTTCCGCACCGGTGAACAACACCTAGCCCGCCCGCGTTTTGGCCTCCAATCTTGGTGGCGGGCGGCGGGCGCGGTATTCTTCACGAAACGCACCCCTAGCTCAATTGGATAGAGCATCGGTCTACGGAACCGAAGGTTGCAGGTTCGAGCCCTGCGGGGTGTAGTGCCGCTGGCTTCACGGCTTCGCGGCCATCCATGGCCCGCGAAGCCTTGGCTCGGCGCAGGGGCAGCCAAGGTGCCCCTCGCCTCGCGGGCCGCTCGCACTGGCTTCAGCGCCGCCGGGCCATCCCTGGCCCCGGCGTGCTCGGCGGGCCTCCGCCCGCCGGCCGCACCTCCGGGCGGCCGTGTTCGTGCGCCGCGTGGCGCGCGACATTGATTCGGACGAATCGATGTGCCACCTGGTCAACCGATGGACTGCGAGGGATTGCCGGTTCCCTGGAGCCGGCGTTGATGGCCGAGCGCAGCCAGGATGGCGAAGCGAGGCCAGCATCGAGCGATGCGAAGGGCAGGATGCCCGCAGCGAGCGTCCGGGCGAGAGGGACCGGCAACCCCGAGCTTGCGTCACCTTGGAGCGTCCGCCGACGCGGCACGGGCAACCCCGAGCCGCGGCACCCGCGAGTTCGCGAAGCGGAATGGGCTTGGGCGTTTCCCGGCCCGGCCGCTACGCTCCCGGCATGGAACGGGCGTCCACCATTCACCGCGTCGTCGGCTTCGACCCCGGCCTCAACACCACCGGCTACGGGATCGTGGAGTGCCACGGCGCGAGCGTGAAGCTCGTCGAGGCCGGCACCGTGCGGTCGCGGGGCGAAGCGCTCGAAACGCGGCTGGCCACCATCCATGCCGGCGTCCGCGAGGTGCTGGAGGCGTTCACGCCCTCGGCGATGGCGATCGAGCAGGTGTTCGCCCATGCGCGGTTTCCCAAGGCCGCGATCCTCCTGGGCCATGCGCGGGGCGTGATCTGCCTGGCCGGGGCGCAGGCCGGGCTGGCCGTGCACCACTACCTGCCGAACCGCGTGAAGAGCGCCCTCACGGGCAGCGGCCACGCCGGCAAGGAGCAGATCCAGGCGGCGGTGCAGCGGGAGCTCGCCCTCGCCACCCGGCCCGAGCCGGCCGACGCCGCCGACGCGCTGGCGGTGGCGCTCGCCGACTGGCACCTCCGGCTGCGGCCGTTGTTCTTCGGCACGGGCACGGTTCGGATCAGGAGCAGCCGGGCATGATCACGCGGGTTTCGGGCACGCTCGAACGAGTGGAGCCGACGGCGGTCGAGGTGGCCTTGGGGCCGATGGTGCACGAGGTGCTCGTCACGGAGCTCGTCCGCCGCAGCCTGCAAGGCAAGATCGGCCAGCCGGTCGTGCTGCACACACTCGAATACCTCGAGGGCAACCCGACCCGGGGCAACCTCGTGCCCCGCCTCGTGGGGTTTCTGTCGGAGGTCGAGCGGGAGTTCTTCGAACTGATCTGCGAGGTCGACGGGGTGGGAGTCCGCAAGGCGCTGCGGGCGATCGTCCGGCCGGTGGGCGAAATCGCCGCCGCGATCGAGGAGCAGGATGCCAAGAGCCTGGCCGGCCTGCCGGGGATCGGCGCGGCCACGGCCGAGCGGATGATCGCCAAGCTCCGCCGCCGGATGCCGAAGTTCGCGCTGCTCGTGGCCCGCGAGGCCCCCGGCGACGCGGGCGGCGCGGCCGACGTGCTCGCCGAGACCTTCGAAGTCTTGCGGTCGCTCGGCCACTCCGACACCGAGGCCCGCCGCCTCGTCGACACGCTGCGGGGCGAGAAGAAGAAGCCGAAGGACGTGCAGGAGGCCCTTGAAGCCATCTACCGGCAGATGCACAAGCCGCGCTGACGGGGGTAGGCTCTGGGCATGGAATCCTTCCGCCAACCGTCGATCCAAGGGCCGGCCGAGCCCCTGCCCGAGGACCGCGCGCTGCGACCTCAGCGGATGGCCGAGATGATCGGCCAGCGGGCCGTCTACGAGCGGCTCGAGATCGCGATCGACGCGTCGCGGAAGCGGGGTGAGACCCTCGGCCACATCCTGCTCGACGGCCCCCCGGGACTGGGCAAGACGACCTTCGCCACCTGCATCCCCAACGAGCTGGGCGTGAGCCTCCAGATCGCGAGCGGGGCGGCGTTGGCGGCCCCCAAGGATCTGCTGCCCTACCTCACGAATCTCGCCGAGGGGTCGGTCTTGTTCATCGACGAGATCCACCGGCTGCCGATCGCGGTGGAGGAGTTTCTCTATCCGGCGATGGAAGACTTCCGGATCGACATCACGCTCGGCGACGGCGTGGCGGCCCGGACGATCAACATGCCGCTCAAGCCGTTCACGCTCGTGGGGGCGACGACCCGCTCGGGCCTGCTCTCGGCGCCCCTCCGCGACCGGTTCGTGATCCGGGAGCATCTCGACTACTACTCCCCCGAGGAACTCGCCGAGATCGTCCGCCGTTCGGCCGGCAAGCTCCAGATGCCGATGGACGACGAGACGGCCTGGGAGATCGCCCGCCGCAGCCGCGGCACGCCGCGGCTGGCCAACAACCGGCTGCGGTGGATTCGCGACTACTCCACGAGCCGGGCCGAAGGGCGGCTCGACGTCGAGATCGCCCGCGTCGCCCTGGCGATGCAGGGCATCGACGAGTTGGGCCTCGACGGGTTCGACCGGCGGTATCTGGAGACCATTCAGCGGGTCTTCGCCGGCGGGCCGGTGGGCATCGAGGCGATCGCCCACACGATGAGCTCGGCGCCGGACACGCTCGAGGACGACGTGGAGCCCTTCCTGCTCCGCTGCGAGCTGGTGATCCGCACCCCCCGCGGCCGCAAACTCACGCCCAAAGGCGACGAACACCTCGGCGGCACACCGGCCACCCGCGGCCGATTGTTTTAAGCCGCGAGAGAAGGCGAGCCCAACGGAGTGCGTCGCCGGGGCTGAAAGCCTCCGTCGCTGGGATATTTCGCTCCACGGTTCCTGCCGCTCCCACGTCAACTGGGCGAAATCTCCAGGCTCCTTCGGCTTCCACCCCGGCTTCCCATCGCATCTGCCAAACCCGTTTGTCGAATCCACCTTGGACTGCTCGGGGTGGCCGGTTCCCTGGAGCCGGCGTTGCTGGCCGAGCGCAGCCGACCCATCCGCTTCGCGGATCGGTGCCCGTTGCGAAGCGGGGGCAGCATCGAGTGAGCGGAGGGCAGGATGCCCGCAGCGAACGTCCGGGCGAAAGGGACCGGCAACCCCGAGCATGCGGCACCATTGGCTTCGGGAGCGTCCGGCGAGAGGGCATGGGCCACCCCGAGCCCGCACGCAAGACGCCCGGGAGCGTGTGGCTGCTGTTCGGGCAACCCCGCCGCCGCCGCGGCGTTTCGGGCCCCCATTTGCCCGCGATCCCCTTCGACGCTAGGCTACCGGCTTCCTCGAGGTGCCCCATGGCCGTTCCCAAGCGACGTCAGTCGAACCAGAAGACCCGCTCCCGTCGGGCCCACGATTTTCTCACGCCCCGGCAACTGACGTTCTGCCCCACCTGTGGGAAGGCCGTGCCGACGCACCGGGTCTGCGAGACCTGCGGCCATTACATGGGCCGGCCCGTGGTCAAGACCGAGGAGTAGCCCCTTGGGCGATTCCCCGGCAGGTTCTTCGGCCACCGCGGTCTTGTTTCCCGGCCAAGGCGCCCAGGGCGTCGGCATGGCAGGCGACTGGGTCGCCGAGCATCCCGCCGCCGCGCGGCTGTTCGCCCGCGGATCCGAGATCCTCGGTTACGACCTGCTCGAAATGTGCCGGAGCGGTCCGGCCGAGCGGCTCAACACCACCGCCGTCAGCCAGCCGGCCATCCTCGTCACGAGCCTCGCGGCCCTGGAGGTCCAGCGGGCCCGCGATCCGGCGCCGCTCGACGCGGCCACCATCACCGCCGGGCTGTCGCTCGGCGAATACACGGCGCTGGTCTTCGCCGGCGCGCTCGGCTTCGACGACGCGGTGCGGGTGGTCGCCGAACGCGGCCGGGCGATGCAGGACTGCGCCGAGGCGGCGCCGAGCGGGATGGTGGCCGTGCTCGGGATGGAACGCGACGCCGTCGTGACGCTCTGCGATGCCTGCCGCGGTGGCGGCATCCTCCAGGTCGCCAACGTGCTCTGCCCCGGCAACATCGTCGTCTCCGGGGATCGCGACGCGTGCAGCCGGCTCGAGGAGGCTGCGGCCGCCGCCGGGGCGATGAAGTGCGTCCGACTGGAGGTGGCCGGGGCCTTCCATACGCCGCTGATGCAGCCGGCCGTGGAGCGGCTGACCGCGGCCCTGGTCCGGGCGGAGTTTCGCCCGCCTCGGATTCCGGTCGTCAGCAACGTCGATGCCCGCCCCCATACCGATGCGGCCGAACTCCGCGGCCTCTTGGCGCGGCAGGTGGTCGGAGTTGTCGAGTGGCACGACTCCGTGGCATACATCCTCTCCACGGGCGTCGGCTCGGTGTGGGAAATCGGCCCCGGCCGCGTGCTCCGCGGCCTGATGAAGCGGATCGACCGGTCCGTCGCCACGAGTGGCGTGTTCGACTGACGGCGGCCCGAGCGGCCCTCGACCTGGAGGTTTTCTGATGGCGGAAGCGGGCGACGCGAAGAAGAAGACGCAGCCGGAGGGCCGCATCAAGGTCGATCTCGCGGGGCAGGTGGCCCTCGTGACCGGAGCCTCGCAGGGGCTGGGCCGGGCGATCGCCGAAGCCCTGGCGGCCAGCGGCGCGACCGTGGCGCTCGTGGCCCGCTCGGCCGACAAACTGGCGGAGGTGGCTCACGCGATCGCGGCCGCCGGCGGCCGGGCCCAAGCGTTTCCCTGTGATGTGATGCAGGCCGAGGCGATCCAGCAGGTGGTCGACGCGGTGGTGGAAAAGCTCGGCCGGCTCGACATCCTCGTCAACAACGCCGGCGTCACGCGTGACACGCTGCTGCCCCGGATGAGCGACGAGGAATGGGACACGGTGCTCGCGACCAACCTCCGCGGCCCGTTCCTGTTCATGCGGGCCGCCAGCCGGCCGATG
>Ga0214921_10008367_pt1 | contig 13433 bp, 11 predicted proteins | sample LL1505_MetaG_FD_177992 | JGI IMG/M metagenome (GOLD analysis project Ga0214921, IMG submission 177992) | Freshwater microbial communities from Lake Lanier, Atlanta, Georgia, United States - LL-1505 | ecosystem: Environmental > Aquatic > Freshwater > Lake | place: USA: Georgia | collected... | reverse complement strand
CACCACATTACCTGGGTATCTTCAGTAAATATAGCATTTATGACAATTCCCCCCTTGAAAAAACCCTAGGTAATATACTACAAAATGCGCCGCACAATCCTACTCCACCTCTTACACTAATTGGCGCGAGCAATGTCTATACAGAACGGCTGGATATTTTCAAGTATACTGAATTATCACATGATGATAAGATAAATGTACTTATGAGCACTAGTGCTATTCCAGTTATTTTCCCTCCTAGAAAATATAATGGGGGACTCTATGTGGATGGTGGAGTGATATCAAATGAAATAATTGACCAAGTTATTGGGCAGATTAATTGCTCGTTCTATAATATCACATTTATAAGTGCTAGATCAAAAGATATTGCGAATAATGGTATAACAGGACTATTTTCTTATCTTAACGCAATTGTTCATATGATTCTAAGTACCTTTGACTACCAGCTCGCACAAGTTACAACATGTGTTAATCCAAAAGGTGTTATAAGTGCGTGTTTCCCTACATCACCTGATTTAGGAAAGTATAGTGTCTTAGATTTTAATAATGAGGCAGCACTATATGAGCTTGGAAAGGGAAGCAATGGCTGTACTACATATCAGTTATGTTAGGATATCACTGGTATAAAAATTGAACATTTATATTAATATATAGACTGATAAATATTATCCATGGAGCAAATAGAAGACTATTGTAAAAAACAAAGAGATAAATTTAATACATATAATAAAAAAAATATTACAATTAAGATTGATAATCAATGTAATATAGATAAAAAAATGATATATTATGATAGTAGTGATAGTAGTGATAGTAGTGATACCACTGACAGTAGTGATAGTAGTGACAGTAGTGATAGTAGTGATAGTAGTGTTAGTGGTGTCAGTAGTGATAATATTAATACTATTATTAAAGCTAGTAGTCAAACAAATATAACACCTACTAAACCAAAAAATAATAATCGTAAAAAACCTATACCATCAACAGTAAAACGATTAGTTTGGAATAGGTATATTGGTGAAAGTATTGGAAAATATAAATGCTATTGTTGTAAATTAACGGATATAACACAGTTAAGTTTTCATTGTGGACATATAATTTCTGAAAAAAATGGTGGTAAAATAGATATTGATAATTTAAGACCTATATGTCAAAATTGTAACTCGAGTATGGGGACTACAAATATGAATGATTTTATAAATAAATATAATATATAATATAATATTATATTATATTTAAGTAAGACACTACTTCATATAATTAGAGAATAGCATATGTATATAGTAATGTTAGAATTTATTAATAAAGACTGATAAATTTAAATAAAAATAAAAATAAAAATTGAAATACAACAGATCAATATATATTATTATCAGACCTCTATTATAAGATGTCTGATATATCTCCAAGTTTAACTGAAATTTCTAAGAAAATTAATATTATATCAAATAAAGATCATCATGATAGAATACAGGGTCTATTTGATAATCTTAAAAGAGAACTAGAAATGATTAAGAGTCCTCATTATCCAAATCAACATATAGCCGCAAAGGCATGCTTACATAAATTTATAAATACAGAGTTTCGTTTTGGTTTATTACATGCCAATGAGCAATCTGGAAAGACAGGTACATATCACTGTTTAATTGATCTTATGTTTGAGCATAAATTAATTGATAATGTGTATATTCTGTGTGGCTCTAATGAATTGGAGTTATTGACTCAATGTAAAAAAGATTTAGAAAAATTACATAATGATCATCCATATAAAGATAATATTCATATTGTATTTCGTCAAGATTTTCCTAAGATTACAATGACACGTAATCGTAATCTTACTATTATAGATGAATCTCACCTAGTTCAAGGTGTTAATCAAACTCTTAATAAATTTCTTGCTAGACATAAACTTTCAATGGCGGGGACTACATCTTATATGATTCAAAATAATATATATATGCTTTCAGTAGATGCCACACCCTATGCGGAAGAATCTGCTATGGCTTGGAATAGTAGTCTTCCTAAATTTAAGATAAAACTTGAAGATGGTGAAGGATACTTTGGAGTAGAGCAATATATGAATGCGGGTTTAATTCAGCCTACATTTGATTTATCAAAGCCTACAGGAAAACACAACTTTATTGCTTTACTGCGCAAATATATAAACAAATATATACCTGTTCGTATTACAGGTAGAAATAAACAAAAAAAATGGTTATTAAAATGGGCAGAACAAGAGAATTGTGATATTCTTCATTTTACATCGAACTTTGATAAAGCCAAAACTCAAGTTGCTGTAACTAAAAGTGAGGCAGATGAGCATTATAATAAATATAAAATTCAAATCCCATGTTTAGAGGAAGCTCCCAAAAAGACTACAATAATTCTACTTGATGGGCGTTTACGATGTGGTAAACGTGTTCCAAAAGCACATATTGGATTTGTATGGGAAGCTACCAAAAATGGTAAGACAGATATAATTAGACAAAGTCTTCTAGGAAGAATGTGTGGATATGATGTACCTCTCGAAAATAAGCCACTTATCTTTATCCCTGAAAATATTCTAAAGAAAGAAAAATCAAATAAGGTTATTGTAGCATCTGATCTTGAGAGAAGTATAATGCCAGTATCAGATAATATTGGTCCTCGACTCTTTAATAATTCAATTCCTGGTACTATTAAAAAAAAGGCTATTCGTAATGGGCAAGAGTTAACGCCATGTGTTCCGATTAGATTCCGATTAAATGAAGGACAGACTCAAGCTCTTAATTCTTCAACCGATAATGAAATTAAATCATATTGTTTAAATAAATTAGTTGATAATATACAAAGACTTATAGTCAGTAATCAATTTCTTACAGATGAACAAAAAGAAGAGATTATTGATAATATTAATCAAGCTTGTGCTGAAGATACTCATTTAAGACACTATAGAAATGACTCAAATCAAAATATGTATAGACGACATGTAGAGGCATATTTAGATAATACATCTTCCAAAGAGGATATTAGTGATTATCATAATATTACATGTTGTGTAGTACATCCAGGATTTATAAAACCCGATTCAATTTCAAAACCAACAATACCTGGAGAAGTATATGCTATATTTTATACTCGTGCTAAAGGGTATGATCATACTATTGATAAGGAATCAAGACTCGCAAAAATAAATAAAGGAACACACTTTACTATTCAGCCAACATCCGAGCTACTTGAATGTCCTACGATCGCAGTCTATGGATTTAGTCCAAAAATACTATTTAATTCAGATGATCTATCTATAGAGTTTGATTATTTCATTAAATGTGCTAAGAGAAATATTGGTGTATTTGGAAAAAAATTTTCATCATTACATAATGGGGAATGTATCATATTGCCTCGTAATATATATGGTCAAGATTTACAGAATTTAAAGAACATATTCAATACACTTGAAATGAAACATTCAATTAAAATTACATATAAAGTTAAAAAAAGGCGAATTCCATCAAAACATTGTAATGATATTGAATTGGAATTTATTTCTTGGGAGTAAATATATTTTTATTTTTTATTTTTTTTGTTTATGCCAAACATAAATTAGCTCATGTCTTTCTTTATCTTCTTTTCCTAATTCTTGTATTTTAACAGCATTTACAGGATGTCTATTTGAAAGTGGAAGTATAAAAGTTCTTTTTATTTTAGGTAATAAATCTTTTATTGCATTATACATTTCTTCAGGAATATTTAAAGCCATATTACCACCTGGTAATAAGCTTTTCCATGAATTTAATGTAACTGGAAGAAAGAAACTATTTAAAAAATCCTGTTTTGATTTATATTGGGGCATTTTTTCATATTTTTCAATCATAAAATATGGAGGACTTGTAAAAATTAAATCATACTTATATTTTGAAAAATCAACTGTTTCTGAAGGTTTAAATAATATATTTATATTGGCATCAGGATTTAATGTATTTATCATTTTATTATAAGAACTTTCTAGATTTTTATTAGCATCAATTCCTATATAGGGAATTCCCATACTTACAGCAGCTAAACATCTTCCACCCCATCCAGCACTATAATCTAAAATACCAACTTGTGGTTTTAATACACTATAGACCCATTTAGCAATCATTGGTCGAAATTGGTTTATTGTCCCATAATAAAGTTGAAAAACCTGATATTGAGCTTTTAATAAGCCATCATTATCATATTCATTTAAATCTTTTTTCTTATATTTTTTAACTAAATGAGTAAGATGTTTAGTTAATTCTTTATCATTAATAGCTTCATAAAAAGATACATATTTTTTTGTTTTTGCTTTAATTCGGTGATGAAGAAAAAAATAATCTAATGCTTTTAAGCCAATTCTGCTAAAGTCCGGACTTTGTATTGGTGCTTCTTTTAGTTGATTATATGATTCTATAGCTTCTTCTTTTGAAATACTTCGTAACCGTTTAGCTACGTCCATCTAATTAATACTTTTGAAAAGAAATAGGTGTATCATATATTATAATATGATACACCTATTATTTAAGAGGCAACTTAAATAGAAGTAATATAGTTAAACTCCTATTTAGACCGAGCAGCAAGTATATTCATAATTAGCGGTAGGACTTCCCACACAGCCTACACCAGTCTGATATTGGCAAACACCATCTACAAAGTAGTAATTGTTAGTACCTAGCTTCTCTGCGCAGTAGTTACACATCCAGGCACATCCCGTCCCCTGACCCACACTGAACGTAACACACGACGATCCCACGGGAGTAATAACATGCGAACTTGGGTGTACATTATGATGACGACCTAGAGCAGTAGTTAGAAGCGTAAACATGAGAGCGAAGGCAATTTTCAACATTTTTCTATGTTAGAAACGCAACCATTCTTTATATTCCCTCATATTAATGTGAAATTTATACATAAAATATAATATATATTTTATATATATGGCCTCTATCCCTAGCGTACTATCCACAGAAGATATTCAATATATTAATGCTCTTCCTGAAGTAATTAGCGCCAAATCTAAATTAGACAATGTAGAATCAGGGAAAATATATTTTACGATTAAACTTACCGACTCTCTACGCCAAGTGATATTAAGCAGATTTAGTCTTGATTTATCAAATGTTTCAGATATTCCGATGCGATGGATTAAGGGTGATACAGCTCCTCATATTGATAGAGGTATTAGTGAATTTAAGAATACATATTTGGTGTACCTTAATGACAGTCCAGGCGAGTTCGTATTAGAGGATGTTTCATATCCTATTTCTGAGAACACTGGTTTCATATTTAATGAGGGATTATCGCATAAAACACAAAATACTGGCTCTACTCCACGCCTTCTTCTAGGTCCTATGAATGAATTTACGGAACCTGTTGGAAGTGGTCTATATTATTATCCATCAGAAGCTAATGCGCTTACTGGTACAAATCAACTTGGATTTTCTTTTTCATTTACTGTTGGTGATGGAGGCCCTTTTGGAGGTTATACAAGTTGGAGGCTAGCGAGTATTAGTAATGGAAGTTCACCGCAGTCCGTTGTATATGTTAATGGAGATTTGTTAAATCCTGATGGCAATTATTATTTATATCCAGCTGCTCCCTGCTTTCTAGACGGAACCACCATCCTCTGCCAAGTGAATGGGGAAGAAAAGTACATCCCCGTTGAGGATATGACTAATGGTACATTAGTTAAGACAAGCCGCGATGGATTCAAGAAGGTAGTAGCAATTGGAAAGGGAGTACTTGAAAATCCTGACAATGATGAACGCACTGAAAATCGCCTCTATAAATGTACTCCAGCGAATTATTCAGAACTCACTGAGAATTTATACATAACAGGATGTCATTCAATCCTGGTAAATACAATAACGGATAAACAAAAAGAAGACACAATTAAGCATCTTGGAAAGATATTCATAACCGATAAAAAATTTAGATTAATGGCCTGTGTAGATGAACGCGCAGAACCCTGGAATTCTTCGGGCTGCTACACAATATGGCATTTTGCGCTTGAAAACGCCGATGATGGTATGAACTATGGTGTATATGCGAATGGAGGACTTCTAGTGGAAACGTGCGCCATAAGAACATTAAAAAATAAGTCAAATCTGACTCTTATTAAGTAGAGTCCACTTTTGCCAACCAATCTTTACTATATTTGCGAATAATGAAACTATTTGGAGAAAGCATATTAAGTGCCTGAACACAATCTATTCGTTGCTTAGGATTCACCTCACACATCAGTTTAAGTACAGGAAATAACTTACCACGAACTTTGTTCAAAGTATTAGAGAATTCAGGCCATAGAGAGAGTTTAGAAATGAAATCAATAATATTAACAGCGATGGCCCAGCTATCAATTGTTCTCCAGTAATTATTAAACCATGCGACTTCATCGCCTGTTTTGGCTGCTTTGCTCTTAAGATACCATGATTCAAGAGATTTCCACTGTTCTTCCATTGTAACACCCAGCATTGTACGAATCTTCTTTAAAATCTGCTTCCGAGTAATAATAGAATTAATAACCTTTTCATAATTGTACCCTTGTTGAACCGCATTAACAAGGGTAGAATCGGGTGGTTCCTGTGCCAAGTTAGCATCATATTTATGTTTTAATTCACCCAATGTAACCTTTGATTCTACAAGTATCGACAGATTATAGTCAATAATACGAGGAACTTGTTCATTATCGACAAGAATATTGCCTTGATGTATATCACGATGTACAATACCAAATAGATTGAGAAGAGCCCCCGCCTCAATGAAATGAGTAACGAATCCAATGAAGTCAAAGTTAGCTAACTGGACACGATAAGAAGTTAAAGGTGTTCCACCATAGGGCATAGTAAGAATACGGAAATCTGATAATTTATAATTGGAATCAGCAAGAGGAGGACATAGGACAAGATCTCTCTCTTTTTGAATGGGCGCAGGAATACAAGGTCTTTCCGATACAATAAAATAATTTTTCCATATGGGAATTTTTCTTATTGTAGCCATAATTGACCATTCTTTATCGGCATATTCCTTAATAATTAATTTACTAAGACTTGAACTAGATTCATCATATTGTTTTTTGTTATCTTTACATTTAAGGGGTGGTGTAAAGATACATCCATACATTCCTTCATCAAATAATTTACCACCTTCCAATACATACTCATCACCCATTGCTACTATAATAAGAAACTTTTTACCAAACTATATATTTATCTCTCAGCGATAATACTGTGTAAAGTGTGTGAACACTTCACATCCATTTTTTCAACAAGGTAATATAGTATGTATAGGTTATACCTATGGATAGGTCTAATAATTCTCATAGCCATCTCAGTAATAGAAATATGGCGACCTGAATTAATAAATGAGGGCTTTACCAATTTAATATCAGTCGGAGACAGCGCATTTTGGGCAAAATGGTTACCTCGTCGTGGCGATGTAAGCACGGATCCTACGGAAGAGGAGGGTGGATATATTCGTGATATACGGTACTTTGCGGGATACACCGATGTACAACGTTTAGGCGTAGATCACGATTTTTGCCGAATGGTTCAGTCTGTATCAGATCCAAATGATAAATTCTTCGCCTGTGCCTTAGGTGGAACAGAGGGTCTATCCACTGTTAAGTTCAGAACTCCATCTGTGAAGGATGGATTTGAAATATCACGAGATGACTATATGAACGATGTTAACAAAGAGGGACGTGATGGATACTGTAGAATTCTAAAAACGGGGAAGGACACCTTTGAAGCCAAGTGTAATCCTGCGGGGGATATTTCCTTTAAATCCTCCATGATAACGGACTCAAATCCGCCACCTGAGATAAAAATGATGCTAACATTTTATGAAGGCATTGTATTCTGGCTCCGCCTACGGGATGATATGTTGGACTATGCCCAGAATTTAACGGTTACAAAGGCAGGTGATCTACAAATACAGGAAGCCCCACCTAATCCGCCAGTAACAGAAGGTTTAGAGTTTAACGGCGAGGATCAATTTCTGAGAATAGGTGATTCTAAGGATTTATCCTTTGGTGAAGTCGTACAACTGAGATATTTAAGAGCAACATGTTTCTGGGTATACTTCGACGAATTTACTAACAATGCCAAAATTTATGATTTTGGAAATGGTGCTGGAAAAGACAATGTAGTTGTTGGTATTATGGGGCGTGGAAATGCGGGTTTACAAACAGAGGCAGAAAAACCAGTATGTCTAGACCAAGCCCTAACAACTGTGCCTGCGCCCCCATCAGGTCAACAATGTACCGAAGAAGTATCTCCTGAAAGAGCACTTATAACAAGCTCGGCAAATGTAAATTTATGGGATTGCCCTAAGCCTGAAATATTTGGAAGAATTATGAAACCCATACAGCCAAAGGCCGCGCCACCAACAAGCGAAGCAAAGACAGCCGATCTAATTTATGAGGTCTGGGAGGGCCAAATGCGTAAATTACACATTCAGGTAAAGAATGTAATACCTCTAAGAAAGTGGGTACATGTCGTAATTACAGCTGGTAATAATGATGCGTGGAAGCCAAGTCTCAAAATATACGTGGACAGTAAATTAGCACATACAGAGGAAGCAGCATGGCTACCTCAAACAAATTATACTACAAATAACTATATTGGAAAATCAAATTGGATGAATATGACATCACCTTATGATAATGCAGACGAACTTTTTCGAGGAAAATTATTTGACATACGTGGGTACAGAACAACAATGGACCAAAAGAAAGTAAAAGATACTTATGCGTGGGGAAAGAAATTATTAGGACTAAAAAACTAACTCTTCCTCATTCTTATTAAACCACTTCTGAAGTTGCTCCATAATTTGCTCCTGAACATCTTTCATCGACCCCTTAGATAATAGAAGAACCCATGATTTAAAACCTGCGACGTGGGCCAAATGTTGAAATTCACCAGAAATGTTTAGTTCCTGTTGAAATTCAATCACACAACAGCCTTTAGGAAGTGCCCACAGTTTTGTCCATGTTTTCGCTTCCTTTTCCCCACCGACAAAGATACATAGTGACGCACCCATTAGGGAATCGTAAGAGACATAATCAGATTCATTTACATATCGAATAGTCCAGTCCTCATCACATTCACTTATCTTTGTATATAAGAACTTTGTTATTTCCTCCTCAGCAAATTCCTGAGTAATACTGGACCCAATTACAACCGAACATACTTTTCCACATGGCTTCTCAATCCAAGAAGGATATAATTCACGAAGTGCTTGAATATCCTCTATGCCGAGCTCTAAAGGCCCAGGTAGAAAACCGACTACTTCCTCGGCGTAGCAGCCAGTATTTTCATCAAAAAAGACGGGATTAAACTTCTTCTGTTCCTGTCCTACCTGTTGTGCCTTAGACCAGTCAAAGTACTCCATATATTCCACAAAATTGTAAGGGATCCAGAAGGACGTTCCAGGATGGCTTTTTAGAAGTCGTACACAGCGAGATATGTAATTGAGGATATATACATCAGGATTTTTAAAGACATCCGTATTTTTAAAGGGGATGGCAAACATTTTATCGCGTTTTTGAAGAGGCGTTAAAGGCGTAACTACAGCGCTAGCCCAGTAGTTAAAGCGCTCCTCCTCTACTCGTGGACCCGTATAAATGGTATGTAAGTCATACACAAGCCCATTAGGTGTTACACACGACTTGTTCCACTTATACAGAGGTATGGCAGCCTCAAAGTAATAATTCTCCACACTCGGTTCCCATTTATAACGACCAGCCTTTTCTAACATAGTACAGTAAGTAATTTCATTTGACATAGAAGAGCTCTTAACCTCAAACGCAGCAAGTTCATTACTAATTGTAAGTGGCGGCCTTCCGCCCTGCGAAGGTGCTACAACTTGTTTTGAGTCAATAATATAAGTCGGACCCAAGTTAATGTAAATATCGGCACGAATTGCGTCCTTTTTGTCATAATTGCGAATATTGGTATTATGAAGATGGAAGGACTTAAAGGTCAGGGCGGGATTCGACAGGAGGAATTTTTGACGAAGGATATGACCTGCGAATGCGTTATCACATCCAGGTTGGCCGAGTTGGAAATTGAATTTCTGGTAATCCCACGTCCTAGATTTAATGGAATCAGATAGGAATACCCATGAGTCCTGAGAATCGGCACGTGGACCAAAGAGCTTAGCGGTTGCTTCATCACACTGGTCATTAACATCCCAGCGGAGAAGGCCGAACATTTTATCGGCCATGTTAATTTTCCAGAGGTCCAATAACGAATCCCCAAAATAGATATCGGCATTACATAGAATAACAAAAACGCCGTTAGGAACTTGATCATGAACATAGTTCAAGAAATCTGCGTATGTCAGACGCTTACCAGAAATAACTTGCTGAATCTTTGTTATTCTGTTTACAATTTGTTCAACTCTAGTTGAGCCAAGTATCTTTTTATATTCGGGCGCATAGTCCTTTTCATTAATAAGGACAACTTTATCAATATACGGGCAGGCGCAGTTGCGTTTGAGACATTCTTTAATTTCCTGATAGCGACTGGAGTCTTTGTGTTTGAAGAACTGTGTAAAAACCCATACTTGTGATGGTTGAATATTTTTGGTAAAAGTGATATTTATTGTAGTTCTAAGTAATGTAGGAGTACAATCAACAATACGATTGTAACGATATAGAATACCGAGAATAGTAACCGCGTCATCTAGTGTACTATCCCACGGTGTTTCAATAAAGGGATATTGATCAAGCACATTGTCTATATTGAGGATATTATCGAAATTTTCAGACCAGAACTCTTGTGATTTAAGGGCGAGAACCTTTTGTGAGAGAAGCATTAACGATACATTCTTAGATATTTCAAATAAGTCTTTAAAATTATTATTGTTATCTTCCAGATCAGTGATAACAATTCCGACAATTTTGGCATTACGCTTTGACCACAATTTATATGACTCTACGCCACAAACAACTGCGTCCCATTTTGACCAATTTACGGTACTGCTCTGGTTTTGGAGCCAAATAAGGGTTCGTTGATTGCGAACAATAGATGTAGTAAGATTGAGAAGTTTGGGAGTGACAGTCTTAAGACCAGTATTAACAACAGTATTAGCAACACCAGTAGCCATTATATTAAAGTGATAAAATAGACTAGACTTTAGGTTGATATACTATTTTAAAATACTATTATAATATAAAAAGAAATGCCACAGAATCATATGAATATACTTTCGGCAGATGATATTTCATTTATATTATCATTACCCGATGTAATATCAAATAAAGCTAAAATAGAAGCTAATTCTTCAAATAATATAATTAACTTTAATATAGCATTACCTGATTATATTAAGAAAATTCTACAAAAAAGACTTGGTTTACAATTACTGAAGGTAACTGAAATTCCAATGTGTTGGATAAGTGGAAATGATATAATATTTGGTATGGATAATAGTGATAATTTGAATACATATTTAATTTATGTAACGGTAAGTTCCGGTGAATTAAAAATAGGTGATAGTCATTTTTCACTTCAATCAAATAGCGCATATGTATTTAATAGAGATTGCAGTTATATGACAATTAATGCTGATATAGCTCCAAGATTAATAATGGGACCTATGAGTGAAAATATGATACCAGCTGAAGTAATTAACTCAATTGAACCTGATGTAAGTGGTATATTAGACCCTAGTGGTATATTAGACTCTAGTGATATATTAGATAATAATGGCATATTAGCCCCTAATGGTTGGACTAATATATACTGGCCTCCTAAATAGTATTCTATCCTTCTTTTTAGAAATATCTATGGCATCCACAAACCTTCCGCCACCTTATTCCGAAACAACATGTATTGGACCGCCTTACAATGCCACGAATTTTACAACTGCCAATCCGACGGTTTTATCGACACTTGTATCGTATGCGAATAATTCGCCAAATTATCCGTGGGCGACAGGAGTAGACGCACAAGAGATTTATAGAAGCCGTCAAAACGTAGTATATTTCAATTCGTTAAATCAGCAAACACTAGGAGTTAAGGCGGCGAATGATTCAAATGGTTTAACTGGTCAGCAGCCATACCCTGTTTTTAGATCAGATAAGGAGCGCTTGATGTATATTCAGGGGATGTCACTAACATCTGCGAGAAATCAGATAACTGGCCGAAATCCCTCCGCACCGATGGGTGTTCCGTGCTCAACAATTTATCAGATTATTAACTCGTAATTATTAAAACTATACTACTAACAAAATTTATATGTAATATATTATATATTTAATATAAAATTTGAATTCCTATTATCGGTTTAATTAACCGACCACAATGAATATCTTCGTACTACACTGGAAACAACGCAAGGCGGCGCGATGGCATGTAGATAGTCATGTAATTAAAATGTTGCTAGAAACCTGTCAGTTATTATATACCGCACACTGGGTTCTATATTATCCAGAGCTACGTGAATGTAAATCACCCATAGCATTATCCAAGGCTCAAAAACAGCTAGAAGTACCTGAATATATGTGGTCTGCGCCCCTGTGCGAGACATCTGGCGAGGCTGGTTACAGACCGTGTCATATTTCGCATCCGTGTCAGAAATGGACACGGGTGTGTTCAGGAAATTACCTCTGGCTCTCAAAGCTTGGACTAGAATTGGCCCGTGAATTCCGTTTCCGCTTTAAAAAGGAACATTCGTGTGAAAAACATATTAACTGGCTACATGAGAATATTCCTCTTACAATAAGAATATTTCCCCGTCGTGGCTTCGCAGTTGCCATGGATGACCAGTACAAGATCTCATCAGATCCGATAGAGTGTTATAGGCATTTCTATAAGACATCAAAGAAGGAACGTGGTCTAATTAAATATACTGGTCGTCATGTACCTCATTGGCTACGTTAATAAAAATAATATTTTTATTCCAATATTATCCAATAAATTGTTCTTGAAACTCCGCGACTACTTGACATAACTGTTTAATATCCTCCTTACTCACTCGCAGTATCCTTACTTCTGGCGGTTTTTCGAGGAGTACGTGTGGCTTTACGTGGCTTTTGAGGCTTGATGATAGATTCGCGAAGTTTGTCTCGCTCTTGGACTGTGAGAGAGTTCCTAAAGGATTCAAGAGTTGATTTGACTCGTTCTCGCCAATCTGGAAAGCGGGTAATGGTGTTAGTAGCGGCAACATATGTTCCAATTGCGACGCAGTTACTGGAGGGTTTTCCGTTATCAAGGTCGAAGATACGGACAGTTGTTCCATCAAGGTAGTAGGGTACTCCGTGGATATGTTTAAGTTCGTATGTGGTCATCTTATCATCACCGATATGAGAGAAATCTCATTTCAAATTTTGTTTAAATTAATAAATGGAAGCAAGCCCTAAAAGTGTGTTAGTCTAAAATAATTATGTGTATATATAGCTAATGAATGATATCCTTTTACAAAAT
>Ga0214921_10008366_pt1 | contig 13434 bp, 9 predicted proteins | sample LL1505_MetaG_FD_177992 | JGI IMG/M metagenome (GOLD analysis project Ga0214921, IMG submission 177992) | Freshwater microbial communities from Lake Lanier, Atlanta, Georgia, United States - LL-1505 | ecosystem: Environmental > Aquatic > Freshwater > Lake | place: USA: Georgia | collected 2015-05-28 | reverse complement strand
AAGGATGCTGCCTGCGCTGTGGTCAGTGCGACGATAAAGGCTGTTGAAAGCGCCCCGGCTTGGCCAGTCGTTAAAGCGGCAATATCGCGTGTCTCGAGTACTGAGACTTGCAATGTGCTCAAGCTGTTGAGTTGGTCGGAGCTTAATGCACGAATTTGCGCCGTTGTCAGCGCCTGAAGCACGTCGGTAGAAAAGTTCGAAAATTGATCTGTACTGATGCCACCGATTTGTAAAGTGGTCAACGCTTGGGCTTGCAAGGTGCTCAGGCTTGCAATCACATCCGTTTGGAAACTGTTCAGCTGTAAAGTGCTCAGTTTAGCGATATTTTGCGTACTGAAGTAGGTTAAATTTAATGTGGTGAATTCGCTCAGCTGTGCTGTTGTCAGTCCCTGAGATTGGGAACCTGTCAGCAAACCCACTTTGCTGTAAGTCAGCATGCCGTCTGAAAATTTGTCGCCATCAAATGCGCTGATTTGACTGCTGCTCAAATACAGGATGTCACTGGTTCCAATGGCGGCAATTTGCGCGCTGGACATCGCAGCTATTTGGCCAGTCGACAGCAGTTTAATGTCTGATGTTGACAAACTTTGAATTTGCGTGGTGGATAAATACGCAAAGCTCTGAGCTGTAATAGAACTGATTAACGACATGATGCGTCTTTCTTAATAGAAGCATGAACAAGCTTCTAGGAAAAATTCACAATGCTCCAACGCCATACGGCACGCTGAAGCTTAGTGGTCTCATCAATGATTCGGTCTTGGTTTATAAAACTTGAGCCGCTTATTTGAAATAGTTGAAAAAAAGCGGCAATAATTTGCCGCACAGTACTTTTTAATTAATAAATGTGTTTTTTTCGCTCTGGGAGCGGCAAAAGTCGCCGGTTGGGTCAATGAATAACTGAAAAAGTCGGGAAATATATGGCGTGTATTTTGCTTAATTGAGGTTCTGATTCCAAGATTTGAGGGATCTCGACACCCTGCAACGCAACACTTAAGGTGCCCCAAGGATGACTGCTGATATCGAAACGCATGCACAGGAAACGGCGGAGACCGGCGCGCAAGCAATTGAAAACGACATCCGACATGGAAAAATGTCGCAAATCGATTTGATGCGGCATGTTCAGAATCTGGAGTCTTTGGGCGAGCTGAGAGCGGCTGCCAATTTGTGCGCACTGTGGATCAACGAGGCGCCAGCGCCGGACAAGCATTACGCCTTATTTAATTACGGTGGGTTGTTGCAAAGCTTGAAGCGCTTTGATGAGGCCCAAGTGGCCTACGAGTCTTGTATTGCCTTGAAAGAAGAATTCCCTCAGGCTTATATCAATTTGGGCCTGCTGTTTGAAAAACTGGGGAACTCTTCCCAAGCTTTGACCACATGGTTGGTGTTGATTGGTCGTCGGTACCTGAATAAACCACCAGCAGTCGAGTTTTTGACCATGGCACTGAACCATGTGGGCCGTGTACAAGAAAACTTGAAAAATTATGCCCAAGCTGAACAAGCGCTGGAACAAAGTCTTTTGCTCCAACCTAAACAGCCTGGCGTGATCCAGCATTGGGTTCATATCCGCCAAAAAGCATGCAAATGGCCTGTGTATAAATCGCTGCCCGGCATCAGTCTGGCTGATTTAAGACGGTTTACATCGCCTTTGGCCATGCTCGCTTTGACTGAAGAGCCGGCTGAACAACTGGCTATTTCGCAGTCCTTTGTGGCGCGGACCTATGGCGTGAAAGAAGAATTTTTGTTTCATGGCCACGTCTGGCGCCATGAAAAGATCAGAGTGGGATATGTCTCTGGGGATTTCCGTGAGCATGCCGTGGGCTTCTTGTTGCCCACATTTTTGACTGGGCACGATGCGGAAAAGTACGAGTTGTATGCATACGATTTCAGTCAGGAAGAGGCTACTTTACTGCGCCAAAAGCTGAAAAAACAATTTCAAAGTTTTCAGTCTATAGCGGCTTTGTCTGATCGGCAGGCTGCTGAATTGATTTTAAAAGATGAAATAGATGTCTTGATCGACCTGCATGGTTTGAGTGCGGGCGCTCGGCCAGGGATTTTTGCGCTGCATCCGTCTCCAAGGCAAGGCACCTATTTGGGTTTTATCGGGCCGACAGGAATGCCTTGGTTTGATTTTGTTCTGGCGGATAAACATGTTTTGCCTGTAGAACTGGCCAACTATTTTTCCGAAAAACCTGTTTACCTGGATGGATCATTTCTACCCATGGTGTCACATGCCGATGCAAGTGTGCGCGTATCACGAACCGATGTGGGCATTCCTGAAAAAGCATTTGTCATGGCTGCATTGGGTAACTCGTACAAGATTACGCCCCATATGTTCAGTGCTTGGATGCGCATTCTGCAGCGAATTCCCGAGGCATTACTGTGGCTGATTGATGACAACGAAGAAGGTACCCGTAACTTGCGTCAAGAGGCACTGAAGTTAGGCATCCCTGAAAAGCGCTTGCTGTTCACAGCCAGGACAACCCATGTTCAATTTTGCGCCAGATTGAAGCTGGCCGATGTGTATTTGGACACATTCCCCTACAACTGTGGTTCAACCAGTAACGATGTCATTGCAGCAGGGATTCCTTTGGTGACCCTGTACGGCAAGACAATGGTGTCCCGAATGGGGTTGAGCTTGCTGGAGGCGGTCAACCTGCCAGAGATGGCGACCCGAACCATTTCTGATTATGAAGATAAAGTTCTTGAAGTTTATTTAAAGAACAAGGCAGGTGCACTGCTTGCCAGATACCAGGCTGAGGCATCGATGGATCTGGACAACGCTTTGTCGCAAATCATCAGCAATGTTTTTTTACCTGAACCGGTGTCCAGGCAGGAGTTGAAAACTCAACCCAAGCTGAGGCTCCATCAGATCTGCTATTCCGAAGAAACCAAACAGAATATTCCGGCACAGTTCTTGGCGCTGGAAAATCTCCATAATCCACGACCGGATTGGCGAGAGTATTGGCCAATTCGGAATTATTTATTGAATCACACCCTTGACGAAGATACCTTCTATGGATTTTTGTCCCCAAGATTCACGCATAAAACAGGATTAGATTTTGAAAAGATCCGAAATTTTGTGCATCAACATGGCAAAGAAAATGATATTTTGATTTTCAGTCCTTTTTGGGATTTGAACAGCTTCTTTCAAAATCCATTTTTACAAGGTGAATTTTTTCATCCTGGATTAATGGAATCCACCCAATTGTTTGTTGACTATGCCGGGGTGAATCTTGATCTGAGCAAGATTGTGATGCATACGGACAATACAGCCTTTTGCAATTACTTTATTGCCAAAAAGAAATTTTGGTTGCACTGGTTGGAATTGGGAGAAAAGCTATTCCAAGTTGCTGAGTCTGGGACCGGCGCTGTTGCCAAATCATTGCAGCAGAATACCCTGTATTCGCAAGAGCTCTTGCCCCACAAGATTTTTGTACAAGAGCGCTTGGTGAACCTGGTGCTGGCTCAATCCAATTTCAAGTCCAAAGCGTTCAATGTATTTGATATGCCTGGCTCAGTGACGCCCTTGAATCAATTTTTACCACAAGCTGTGATTGCCAATGCCTTGAAGTACACAAACGTGCAATTGGGTGAGCAGCATTACCTTGATGCTTATCACCAGATGAGGGAGCACATTTGGGAAGTCAGTGGTATGGCGAAATTGGCAGAGCTTCGAGATGGCCTGACAGACGCTGGTCAGTTGTCAAATTAATTTGGAATGCTCAATAGTTTGAAGATATGAAAATTGAATTGATTCATTTAAGTGGCTTAGAGCAAAAACTGCTTGACCGGTTGCGCGAAACTTGGAATGTGTTCGTGTCGGGTTTGGTTGTGAATTTTGAACCCGCCCATACAATCCAAGCGCTCGAAAAATTTGGTGCGAATGAACTTGCCCAATTTAAAAAATTTGGCGAACTGCATGTCAAGGAAACGCAATTTCGTTCCACATCGGAATTGGAAGATGGCATGAATTCACCTGGAATTTTGTGGGATCGTTTGACAATACTGAACTGCAAATACCTGTTCACCTCCCAAGACAGCGTGCACCACAAGGCCGCACTACACAAAAACTTGGGCAATGTGAATGACGAGTTAAAAAGTGTCCTGAAAGCGTTGGCTCAATCGAAACCAGCACGAAATATTTTGTTGGCTAAAGAAGCCACGGACCGCCAAAGAGACATCGTTCCGTTGGAGGAGTCTTTGTGGTGGCTCCAAATGTCCAACATTGCCATGTGGATCAACCAAGACTTGCTCTACACGGTCAGTGCGGATGATGTCGAGCCACAACGGTTACGTGATTACATTGCGTTTTTTTCAAAAGCGAACAGGGTCAGAAATACGGCCATTGAACACATTGAAATTTACTATTCCATGAAATTGAAAAGGAAAGAGTCCCCATGAGAGTTTTAATCACAGGCGGTGCCGGCTTTGTCGGCAGCTATACAACGGAAGAACTCCTCAATGAAGGCCACTCCGTGGTGTGCGTTGACAATTTTTCTAAATATGGTCGCGTTGAGCGAGACTATTTCAAACACCCCAATTTCAAATTGATTGTCGGTGACGTACAAGATCAAAAAGTCATGGACGAAGCTTCAGAAGGATGTGACTACATCATTGCCTGTGCGGCCATGATTGGCGGTATTTCGTACTTTCATAAATATGCATACGATTTGCTGGCCACGAATGAACGCATCTTGGCCTCTACATTTGACAGCGCCATCAAACTGCATAAAAAAGGCAGTTTGAAAAAGGTATTGGTCCTGAGTTCGAGCATGGTTTACGAAAGAACCGATCGTTATCCTTCCAAGGAATCAGACATCACAGAGATTCCCGTTCCTATGAGCACCTATGGCTTTCAAAAGCTCGCCAGTGAATTTTTTGCCAAAGGCGCTTATGAGCAATATGGCGTGCCTTTTACAATCGTCAGACCCTTCAATGCAGTAGGTATTGGTGAGCAAAAAGCCTTGAGCGAAGACATTATTCCGAGCGGCAATATCAGTCTGGCTTTGTCACATGTATTGCCAGACTTAATCCAAAAGATGGTCAAAGGCCAGCGGCCACTGCATATTTTAGGAGATGGCAATCAGGTCCGTTGCTATACCCACGGGACCGATCTCGCCAGGGGTATTCGCATCTGCTTGGATCACCCGAATGCCATGAACCAAGATTTCAATATCTCTACAGCCAGAGCGACCACAGTGCATGAACTGGCGTCTTTGGTATGGTCGCATTTCGAGTCTGGGGAACCTCAATTTTTCTCAGAAACGCCTTATGAATACGATGTTCAAAAACGTGTTCCTGATGTCTCGAAAGCCCGTGACCTGTTGGGCTTTGAGGCAAAAGTAACTTTAGAGCACTCTGTCGATGAAGTGTGCGCATGGGTTGCACAAGCAACCAAGGCAGGCTTATTTTGAGCAGAGTCATCATTGTTGGCGCGGGCTATGTCGGGTTGACATTGGGCGTCGCATCCGCGCGAGTAGGTCACGAGGTTTACTTTGTCGACATCAATGTCAATACTGTTTCCAAACTGAATCAACGGCGTGCAACATTTTTTGAGCAAGGCTTACAGGAAAGCCTAGACACGCTATTTAGCGACCGCGGTGATATTGCGTTTGAAAATTTACATGCGTTGTACAGAGCCATCCAACCGCAAGCCGCTATTTATGTCATCAGCCTAGGGACTCCGCTGGGGCCAGATTCCAAAGCGAAGTTGGGTCCAGTTGAAAACGTGAGCCAAGAAGTCGCCAACTTCATGACCGAAGAGGACCTCATCGTTTTGAGGTCTACCGTGGCAGTGGGGACATCCCGTCACCTGCTTTCGAGCATTCCCCAGATTACGAATTTGAGTTTTTGTCCTGAACGCACGATTGAAGGTAAAGCGTTGGAAGAGTTGTCAACACTGCCTCAAATCATTTCGGGCAACACCACGCGAGCAGAGGGCCTGGCCGAGGCCTATTTCAGTACCATCACATCCAGCGTCATCACCGCGGCGACCTTGGAAACTGCAGAGCTTATCAAGTTGGCGTCAAATTCTTTCAGGGATTTGAATTTTGCTTTCGCGAACTTACTGGCGCTGATCTCTGAACAACATGGCGTCAATGTGAATGAATTGATCACGCTGGCCAATTTTCGGTACGACCGAAATGTCATTGCGCTTCCCGGTTTGGTGGGCGGCCCTTGTTTGGAAAAAGATGCTTATATTCTGGCCCAAAGTTTTAATTCGCCGTTTGCAGATCTGTTGCTCAATGCACGTCACTTGAATGAGAACTTTGCCAACAAAGCGATTGATTTTATTGCCGCAAAAGGAGTTGCACCCCAGACTCGGGTTCTGATTTGTGGCGCGGCATTCAAAGGAAAACCGGTCACCAGTGACACCCGTGGATCATTTATTTTTAAAATCATTGAGAATCTACGCCAGTTGGGCATCAAAAATGAGAATATCGCTATTATTGATCCCAAGGTGGATGAGCATATTCTTGATATTCCTGTGAGGTCAAATTTTACAGAGCTTGAAGATAAATTCGATTTTATGATTCAGTTGACTGATCATGCAGTTTTTGAAGAGGCCGAGTTCGATGACTTTGTTTCGCGTCAATGCGTTCATATTATTTCATTTTGGCCAAAAAAGAAAATACTGAACGCAGCAGGAGCGAGCCATTTATTCCTAGGCGGTCTCCGTTAAGTTAATTTTTAAAATTTGAATACAAAACTGGAAAAAACATGAGAAAGACAAACGATCCCAATCACAGAAGCCCGGATTTAATTGACATGATGCCTTTGGATGCAAGGCGAGTTATTGATGTGGGCTGCGGTGAAGGTAAAATAGCCCAGGAATATCACATCCGAGCCAAACCAGAATATTACATGGGCATTGAGATATTGCCGGAAGATGTTGCAGTTGCAAAAGAATTCTGTGACGAGTGCTTGCTTGGTAATATCGAGGAATTCACCGATTTAGAATGGCGTGCACTCTCAAATTTTGACTTGTGGGTATTTGGTGATGTTTTGGAGCATCTCTACGATCCATGGAAAGTTTTGAAAAAAGTTCATTCGGTGATTCCAGAGGGTGGCCATCTGATGTGTTGTATTCCCAATGCACAACACTGGTCCATACAGGCTCGACTGTCAATCGGTGAATGGCGATACGAGACCAAGGGTCTTTTGGATCAAACGCACATACGTTTTTTCACCCGGAAAACCATCATTGAAATGCTTGAAAGTTCAGGTTTCGAGGTCCTTGAGATCACCCCACGCTACGTTTACCATCCCAACACGGAAACGTATCTGGATGCCATTGGGAATTTGGCCACTGCTTGTGGTGGTAATCCAGAAGAAGCTAAAGAAGATGCGGCCGTTTTTCAATACATTGTAAAAACTCGAAAGATTTGAGACTATTTAAAACCAAGTGTCTATTTATGATTCGCAAACCTCGATTGGTCGTACTGCCACCGCAGCATTTAGGGCATGAAATTCATGTCGGTCGTAGCATGGTTGTAGACATGTGCAGCAAGGGGATACTTTCTTCTGAGCTTGGCGATTGTGTCATGACGGGCTTGCCCGATAGGCGGTTTTTATATGAATCTTTACTTCCCCCGCATCAGGTATTTGATTTTTCTATGGTGCCAGGATTAACTCAACCTATCAGACCCCCCAAAAGTCCATCTGAGTATTTATTGCTGCCATCTTCTAAATTCAATGCGATTCCATCATTTGCTGGATTTCAAGTGATCAATCTGTCGGGCTACTCGCTTCCACCCACTGATTGCACATTTGGAACCTCTGAAGAAATGCATTCGGTGGGCTATGCCGTGCCTGATACGTTTTGGAATGATCGATTTGTCAGCCTTGCTCAACAGCTCAATTTATTGAATGGACAAGAAATCAGTGCATATATTCCCTCTGATATACCCGTCTACATAGTGATTCACCACCGCTACGATGCTCCTGTTGAGAAGTTGCTCAAGATATTTGAATCTCTTCCCAGTCATCTCAGTAAAGTTATTTTTACTTCCAACGTCAATGAATTCAAGCAGCAACTGAACCAATTACCGAATTTGTTCTTTACAGATGACCTGAGGTCATTTGCTTCGTTGTTGAAAAATCCTCGTTGCAAACTGCTTATTTCTGAATGGTCAGGTGCTGGCCAAGTGGCGCAATACACATTGGGACCCCAGGGTGGAGTGTGGTACTACTATGATCATTATCCTGATATTTTCAATTTCTCAATGACGCATAAAATTTGGGAGCGTAACGCCAAATTAGGAACGTATTTCAATTGTTGGGATTTCAAAAATATTTCAGGTTGCGACATTCAGCATTATTCTTCTTTTGAAAAGCTATTGTCCGCAGTCAGTCATATTCGTTTAAACCGTTAAAGAACTATCGGTTTATTCTTCCTTTGATCGACCGAAGGCAATTGCGGCAAATGTTTCAATCAAAACCACTGAACGCCGGCCCTATAAACTGGACGATGGCTTGAAAATGAATTTTTCAGGGATGACGATGTTGAGTCTTTTTAATAATCTATGTGCCAGTTTTGAAATTTGAAACCAGCAGTCAATAAGCACGAGCACGCAAGATATTATGTCAAGAAAAGAATTTAATATTGCCATTTTAGTATGGTCCCATCCCTTTTCGGCAGTTGAAGGCCCTGCTTTATTAATTGCAAATGGCATGGCTGAGTTGGGTTGGTCTGCCAAAATAATAAATATCAGCGAAAAAAATAAAGATCAATTAATCGACAGCCTAAATACCTTGCTAACCACAGATTTCGATATGATTTTATCGATCACTGCGATACCTCTAAGCTTACGAATAGGAGATAAATATCTTTCAGAGTACATTCAAAAACCTATAGCAGTACTGCTTGTAGACTCGCCTATTTATTTAAGAGATATTGATTTGCAGGTCATTAATAGTCTTCCAGGCAATAGTTTAATACTCTTTGTAGACGCCTATCAAGCACATATATTTCGCAATGCATTCATTAATGGTGATAAAAAATCTTTAAAAACTGATTTTTTCCCTTTTGGGGCCACGAGATTCAGTGAAAGTATAACCAAACCTCAGAATTTTTATATTGATCACAAAGAAAGAGAGTTTGATCTTTGTGTCTTTGCAACCCTGGATCAGCAGCACAATACAAATTTTTCCAGTTCCGGTGATTATTCTGGTGCATTTAATATTCCCGAATCCAATAGATTTTATTCAAAAATATCTGTATTGAAAGAGCTGCTCTCTGAATTAATTAATAATGATTATGGAGTTAATATCTATGATTTATTAAAAAATAATTTAGGTGTTGGAGTATTATTTAGCGACCCTGACGGAATTGAGTTACTGCAATTATTCGATTCTTTTTTAAAACGCTACAGAAGATTTAATTTAGTCAAGGCTTTGATCGAATCATGCAGAGTAAATTCTACAAAAATTTCTATTTTTGGTACCGGTTGGAATAATTTTGAAAACCTCCCTGAGACATGTACTTTATTTGGTCCCAGCGCATACCTTGATCAATTTAATTTGTTTGGTAATTCAAGATTTTTATTAAATTTAGATCCAAATTGGAGTCATGGAATTCATGATCGCGTATTTAACGGAATGAGCGTTGGTACCCCATCACTGACGAATAATAACTCTTATTCTAATATGTATTTGAAGCATGATTTTGACGCCCTCCTTTTTGACTCCAAAAATGAAGCGGTAGAATTATTTGATCAAATAGCTTCTCCTTCATATAACTTGATGGAAAATTTGGAATATTCACTTGAATCTAATAATTTTTACTGGGCAAACCGTCTTTCAGTTATCGAAAAATACATTAATTCGGTTTCATCATGAAAAAAATATTAATTGTTGGTGCTGGCTTTTCTGGTGCCACCATTGCTAGAACCTTGGCAGAACAGGGGTTTCAGATAAAAATCATTGATTGCAGGCCTCATCTGGCTGGCAATGCTTATGATTATTCAAATGAACATGGTATTCGAATCCATAAATACGGCCCTCATTTATTTCACACTTCCAATATGGATGTCGTTAGTTTTTTATCTCGCTTCACCGAATGGACTGAATACAAACACAAAGTCAAAGCGCAGTTGAGTGACGGAAAACTGGTCACCTTACCTGTCAATAAAGAGACTGCTGATATTGTTGGCGAGAAAAACATTCTGGATATTTTTTTCCGCCCTTATACAAGAAAAATGTGGGGTTATGAATTAGAAGATCTAGACCCCTCAATACTGCTAAGAGTGCCTGTTCGGAATGACCTGAATGAATTTTACTTTCCCAATGATACTTTTCAGGCACTTCCTGTGAATGGCTACACTGAATTGGTCAGAAGTATGCTTGAGCATCCTAATATCAGCATCGAATTATCTACACATTTTAACGCTGAATTGTTGCCTGAATATAATCATACTTTCAACTCGATGTCTATTGATGAATATTTCAATAAGTGCCATGGAGAACTTCCCTATCGCTCTATAAAATTTCATAATTACAATATACCTGTCCCTCATGTTTTCCCCGTCGCCACAGTTAATTTCACTCACAACGAACCTTATACCCGAGTCACTGAATGGAAAAATCTACCTGGACATGGGGTGAACCCCTCTTGGACCTCTCTAACTATTGAAGAACCGTGTGACTTCCAGGACAATAATTTTGAAAGATATTATCCTGTAAAGGATATTTTAGGACAAAACAAAGAATTATATTTAAAATATAAAAAACTAATTCCTGAAAATATGACTTTTATTGGTAGATGCGGCTTATATGCTTATTTAGATATGCATCAGGCTGTGAGTTCTGCGCTGTCGATTTCTAAAGAATTCATCAATTCAAATTAATTAGGCGGCTTTATAAACGCATTTTCAGGTCACCCCACTTCGGCAGTTCGCGCTGGGTTAATTGGCCTTACAGAGGGGTGTCATGCCAGGCTTATTCCATGGCGGGTCGGGGAATGACTAAATTCAGTTGTTCTTATACATGTTCGACATGCCCGCAAAGGTGCTTGTCAAACTGGTGCCCAAACTCTTAGATTCGCCCACGATGCTCTCCATGGCGGAGAATTGTTTGTTGTAGCGGGCCAGCAACATGTCCATGCGGTCGCTGAGCTTTTGCAGGTCGTCTTGGTAACTTTGCACTTGTTTGTCGGCGTTTTTGCTGTTGACAAACAACACGCCGCTGTTGTCGCCATTGGACGAATCCAACAAACTGGTCAGGCTCACAATCGCGTCGCCTGCGATGCCTGCCGTGGTGGCGGATGTGACATACGTCCCATTGGCAATGTTGTTGCTGAACATGGTGACCACATCACTGAACGATTCGGTCAAGGCGGTGTCCAATGTGGTCGCCTCCAATTTCATTTCACCATTGGACTGAACGGTGATGCCAATTTCGCGTAAGGCGGTCATGTCACCCGATGCCGCCGCAGATGATGAATCGTCCACGAACATGCTGCGCACTTGTGATTTGATCGTAGACACGATCGAATCCCCCACCAGTGTGCCGCCATACAGGTCCACCTTGGATTTAGGGTCCGCCGCATCTTTCATGATCGACATCAAATCGTTGTAGGCCGAAACAAGCGCTTGCACATTGGTTTTGACTTGGGTGACATCGCGGGCCAATCCCAGTTTGCCCGCTGAATCTGTCGTTGCCAATAAATTCAAGGTGACGCCCGTGATGGCGTCGTCAATTTGATTGCTGCTTCGCGTCAAAGTCAGGCCATCAACGGTGATGACTGCGTCGGTTGCCTCTTGCCCTGAGATGACTCCAAAATCCAAAATGGCAGGCTCATCACTGGTTAAAGTGAATGCATTGCTGGTCCCCGTATCACCGGTCACGACCAATTGGTAACCACTGGTCGAGTTGACATACACCACCGAGGCGGTCACGCCCGCGTTGGCTGCATTGATGGATGTGGCGATGCCATCCAGGCTGTCGTCCCCGGACAGGGCAATTGTTTTGGCTGTCCCGCCATTCACAGTCAAGGAAAGCGAAGTTGAACTGGCCAAGCCAATGGAAGCGGATGAATCGGTGATGACCGTGCTGCCTGCGCCAATAGAGCTTTGGCTACGCTGGGGTGCCGCCAAAGCGCTGACAGAAACCGAGTGGTTGCCGGCCGTGGCGTTCGAGTCAGACGTGGCCGTGAAATAACTGCTTTTGTTGTTGCTGAGCGTGACCGAGTTGAAATCGGTTTTGTTGTTCAAGGCGCTGAATGCGGTTTTCAGTTGATCCAATCCAAAGCGCAGAGCCGAGTAGCCCGAAATCCGTGCGTTCGCCTTGTCAATCTTTTTGTTGATGGCGGCTTCGCGGGGTTGTTTTTCTACATCGACCAAGGACTGTGCCAAGGCCTTCACGTCCATACCCGATCCAGCACCCAAGGTATTGACAATATTGGGCTTAGCGGCTGCGGTGACGCTACCTGAAGAATTGACTGAAGAGTTGACAGCAGAGGTGGCCATGGTGTGTCCGGATCTTTAGTTCTCTATCGACAGCAAGCCGCAATTATTTAATGTAGTTGAACAAATTCAACTGCGTGATCTTGGCGAAACTGCTTTGCGATGCTTCCAGGGACAGCATTTGTTTGTTCATTTTTGTGATGGCTTCGGCCATGTCCAAGTCTTCCACATTCGAAAGTGTTGTCTTTAGAGTGAGTTTGGTTTCGTCAATGGCTTGAGTTTGCTGCTCCACCACGTTCAAGTCAGTGCCGATGTTGGCACGCGCCAAACTGACGCCATTGAGCAAGTTGTCCATTTCACCTACGCCGCGTTGCATCGCTGCGCGGTCGGAATTTGACACACCTGCAATCAAGTCGTCCATGACGCCAAAGAAATCCCGCGCAGACTTTTGTCCCGAGGCGTCGGTGCGCACAACGGGTACAAATGCTTCAGCACCACTGCGATTGAGCGGAATGGTGCGTTGTTCGCCGACGCGAACTTTCATCCGCGTTTGGTCGCCTTTGTACACCACTTGGCCAATTTGGTCTTGCGAAAAAGGCGCTTGCTTGACGCGACTGCCTGCAAACAAAAAGTTACCGTTGGTGTCGCGCGAGTTGGCCAGGCTGAGCATTTGATCGCGCAAACCTTTGAGCTCCACAGCCAAGGCTTTTCGGTTTGCTGGATTGAGCGTGTCGTTGGCTGACTGTACAGACAGTTCTTTGGCGCGAATCAGGATGTCACTCACACTTTGCAAATTACTGTCTTCGCCTTCGAGTCGTGCTTTAACGGTTGTCAACGCTTTGGCGTAGCTGTCTTGGTGGTTCAAAACAGACTTAAGACGCTGAATCGCGGCAGCTTGATCTGGCGCATCAGAAGGATTAATGACCTGCTTGCCAGATGACACTTGCGCCTGCGTATGGGCCAGGTCAGACTGCACCGTGCTCATTTGTTTCACCGACCGGTCAAATAGATAGGAAGTTGAAATTTTCAT
>Ga0214921_10008365_pt1 | contig 13435 bp, 17 predicted proteins | sample LL1505_MetaG_FD_177992 | JGI IMG/M metagenome (GOLD analysis project Ga0214921, IMG submission 177992) | Freshwater microbial communities from Lake Lanier, Atlanta, Georgia, United States - LL-1505 | ecosystem: Environmental > Aquatic > Freshwater > Lake | place: USA: Georgia | collected... | reverse complement strand
TTTTTGCCCTCGTGGTGGAATTGGTAGACACAAAGGACTTAAAATCCAATTTAGCAAATCTGACCCAACAACTCGGAGAGGTACAGATGCAGGAGCTAAAAGTAGAGAAGAAAACTTGCCCAAAATGTAAAGGTAATGGCTACATACATACGGGTAAAAACCGATTATCGCCAAACTACTGGTTAGAGGTTGAAAATTGTAGGTTGTGTGAAAGTCAGGGAGAACTTGAAATTATACATTTAAGACAAGCTTCTTAAACGGGTTAATTTCATGCTTAAAGGTTTTCTAATCATGTGGTTGATTACGGGAGAGCCTTTGTATTTCAGAATTCAATATGAAGATTGTCATACGACTTTTGATAAATTAACTTTTACTAAAAAAACTACTAACCCAAATAGGATTCGTACTTTTTATATGGGTACAGAAGTTTTAATTTATAGGTGCTTTGAATATGTTAAATCATGATTTAATAGAACGGGAAAAGATTATAGAGGGAGAACGAATGATCGGCGGAGGCCGTGATCGTTTTACAAATAACTTAAATAAAAATATAAAAAACGGAAGGTTAAGTGTAACACCAGCGTTTATATATTTACAAAAACAATTATTACTACCTTTAGCAGAGGCTATTGATAAATTTTTAGAGGAAAGTTATTCTTCTGAAAGGGCGGGAGTTAGAAAAGCTAGTGCAGAGCCTTTAAAGGATATAGGCAACAGTAAAGAGATAGCATTATCAACACTTAGGTGCGTAATAGATAGTATTGCTTCTAATAAAACACTTGCTCAAACAGCAGTTAGTTTAGGTACAATTATTGAATATGAGCATAAAATTAAAATATTTAAAAAAGATGCACCAGATGTTCATTTTAAAATTGCTAGAGATTTAAGTAGAAGAACTAAAAATGCTAGACATATTCGTAGAGTTTTTAGTCATAGTATTGATAAGTATAAAATTAAGGTTGAAAATTGGGATACGTCTAAAAAAGTCTTAGTAGGTAAACAACTCATTGATTTACTTATACAGAGTACGGGTTTGTGTGAAGTTGCTTGTATTACGAAAGCCCGTAACAAAACTGTAAATATACTACAACTTAAGCAAGAAATTCTTAAAAAGATTGATGAGAAGAATTTTCAGTGTTCTGTATTAACACCGTATTATTTACCAATGATAGTGACACCCAAGATTTGGAAAGATAGTCCGTATAATGGTGGTTATTATAATGAATATTTATCTAAACAACCGCTTATTAAAACTAATGATAAAAAATATTTAGACGAATTAGAGCGGGAGGGTCGTAAAGATTTTTATGAAGCAGTAAATCACTTACAAAGTGTTCCGTTTATAATTGATAAAAATATGTTTGATGTGTTTTCAATCATTTGGAAAGAAGGGTTACAACTAGGTCATTTTACTTCTAGGGACAGTCTATTAGACGAGACTGGTAGACCTAAAGATGTAATTAGAAATCCACTAGTTGAAACTGACAAGGAATTATTAATTAAATATAAACGGGATTGTACTAATGTGTATCAAGCCGAGATTGCAAGAGTTTCTAAAGTTTTGCAAACGTCTTTAGCAATAACAATCATAGAGGAATACTTAAATGAAAAAGGTTTTTATTTTGTATTATTTATGGACACTAGAGGACGTATCTACACAGTGGGTGGCTATTTATCCTACCAAGCAGATCAGAAAATTAGAAGTGTCATAGCTTTTAAAAATGGAGAAAGAATTGGAGACAGGGGTAAATACTGGTTGTATGTACACGCCGCTAACACGTATGGGAATGATAAAATATCATTCGATGAACGGGTTAAGTTTACTGAAGATAATTTAGATGAGTTTCTTTCTTATGCTGATAATCCATTTGAAAATATGGGTTGGGATAAAGCAGATAAACCTATGGAGTTTTTACAAACTTGTTTTCATTTAAAGAATGTTAAGAAACAGGGTTTAGATTATGTTTGTAATTTACCAGTATCAATGGACGCTACTTGTAGTGGTCTACAGATACTTAGTATTTTATCTAGGGATTACGAAACAGGTTGGAAAGTGAATGTCACACCATCTGATAAACCTAATGATATTTATAGTATTATTTGTGACTCAGTTACGGGTGAAGTTAAAAAACTAGCTGGAGAAGGTTCATTAGAAGCAAATCGTTGGCTACAATTTGGTATTAACAGAAACCTAGTTAAAAGAAATATTATGACATACGTTTACGGGTTAAAGCCATTTGGAGCTCGTGAACAGGTGTTTGATGAATATAAAAAACAAGTTGATTTAGGTAAGCCTAAAATTTTAAAAGATGACGGTTTTAGTGATTGTCGTTGGTTAGCTGATATTAATTGGAGGCATATACAAACACAAGTTCCTAAGGCTTCTGAATTAATGGTTTGGTTTCAATATGTTTCAAAATTATTTTCACAAGCAAATATTCCAATGAAGTGGGTAACACCAGTTGGGTTTAAGGCTGTTCAAGATTATAAATATCTAAGGGAATATAAGGTTAAAACAGCTATATCTGGTCAGTTGGTATACACAACGCTTAGAAAAGAAATGTTAAAGTCAGATGTAAGACGCATGCAATCAAGTTCAGCACCAAACATCACACACAGCTTAGATGCGGCTTTAGCAACGGCTGTAGCAGTATATTGTAAACACAACTCTGAACCGATACCTAATGTGTTTATGGTTCACGATAGTTTTGCAACTACACCAAATAAAGTTGATTTACTTCATACTTTTATTCGTAAAGCTGTAATAGATTTATTTGAAAAAGATTATTTAGATAATTTATTTAATCAGTTTTATGTACAGTTACCAGACAGGCAGAAAAAATTATTAACACCACCACCTAGTCGTGGAAACTTAAATATTCTTGACGTGTTATCAAGTAAATATTTCTTTATGTAATTAATATTGATATTAATATAAAATTAATATTAATACAAAGGAGTACGACTTAGGTAGCTCTCTTGGAGGAGAAACAAAAATATGGAAACAAAAAAACAAATGACTTATACAACACCAGTGGGTGTAGCTTTTTACCCCTACATATTTGTTGCAGATACAAAGTTTGATGCAAATGGTGTGTATAATGTTAAATTAAGATTAGACGATAAAGAGTCTAAAACAATTATTGATGTTATTGAAAAAGAGATAGCACAAGAACTTGTAAAAAATAAATCAACTAAAAAATCTGAATTTAAACCATACAAAAAAGTAGATGGTGGTTATGAATTTCATTTTAAATTAAAAGCAAAAAATAAAACTAAAACTGGTGTTGAATACGAAAAAAAAGTTAAAGTATTTGACGCTAAGGGTAAGATGATTACTCAACCAGTTATGGTCTACTCTGGTAGTACAATGAAAGTTGCCTATCAAATAAAACCTTACTTCACTAACATTTTAGGTTGTGGTGCTTCATTAGCATTACAAGCTTGTCAGATAATTAACTTAGTAGAAGCAAGTGTGGCAAAAGATAATTTTGGTTTTAGTGAGGAGGATGGATTTGAATACGTTGAAACCGATAAAGTAATTGCAAAAGCAAATGGTACGGTTTCCGAAGAAAAATTCGACTTCTAAATATAGGAGTAGTTTAGAAGATTACGTGATAGCGGATTTAAAATTTAGAAATATTAATTTTAAATATGAAGCTACAATTCTTCAATATGTTAAGCCAATTACTAAACATAGGTACACGCCAGACATAACTTTGGATAATGGAATATTGGTAGAGATAAAAGGTTATTTTACCTCTAGTGATCGTAAAAAACATTTATTGGTCAAAGAACAATATCCAGATTTAGATATTAGATTTGTTTTTGGTAATTCTAAAAATAAATTAAATAAAAATTCTAAAACAACTTACGCTGACTGGTGTGAGAAAAATAATATTAAATATGCAGATAAAACCATTCCAAGAGATTGGGTCGTTACTAACTAGGGAGATAAAACAATGGAGAGCGGTCAACATCAAAGCGAGTTTATTAAACACGTACCATGTACTAACCCTTCTTGTTTATCTTCTGATGCAAATTCTCTTTATACTGATGGCCACCAGTTTTGCTTTTCTTGTAATACTTATATTGGTTCTGATGCCGTTGCTAAAAGTGATTTTAAAACCGTTGAAGTTAATCCCGATATGCTTATGGGGGATATATTACCGCTTCATAAACGTAATATATCCTTGGAAAGTTGCCAGAAATGGAACTATCAAATCGGTAAATCGTCTGGCGAAGTGGTACAGATAGCTAATTATTATAATAACGATAAAAAGATAGTTTTTCAAAAGTTAAGATTTAAAGATAAGCAATTTAAAACAGTTGGCAATATAAACGACGCACTGCTGTATGGTCAAAACTTATGGTCAAGCGGCGGTAGAAAAGTTTGTATATGTGAAGGTGAAATAGATTCAATTTCATTATCTCAATTATTTGGACATAAATACCCAGTTGTCGGAATACCTAACGGTGTTAATGGTGCTGTTAAAGCTATTAAAAAACAACTTGAGTGGTTAGAAAGTTTTGAGGAAATAGTAATTTTCTTTGACCAAGATGAGCACGGTCAACAGGCGGCACAAGATTGTGCAGAATTATTTACTATTGGTAAATGTAAAATAGCTTCTTTTGAATTAAAAGATGTAAACGATATGCTTGTGGCTAATCGTGGGGAAGAAGTTATTAAGGCTATGTGGGAAGCAAAGCCATTTAGACCAGACGGAATTTTATGTGGTACTGATTTATGGGAATTAATTAAAGAACCAAATCCTCAAGCTGTTGCTAAGTACCCATTTAATGGTCTTAATAATAAATTACACGGACTTAGAAGACGTGAGATAGTTACTATATGTGGCGGTACAGGTATTGGAAAAACTTTATTTACAAAAGAAATTGCTTACTCTTTAATTAAACAAGATCAAAAAATTGGAATTATATCTTTAGAGGAAAGTGTAAAAAGAGCTTGTGAAGGTATTATAGGATTAAGTTTAAATAGAAGAATACATTTAGATAGATCAAACGTAACTGAAGAAGAATTAAAAAGAGCATATCAAGAAACGATTGGTAGTGGGAAAGTTTTTTTATTTAATCACTGGGGAAGTACAGAACAAGACAGAATTTTTAATAAGATTAGATATTTTGCTAACGGACTAGATTGTTCATTCATAGTATTAGACCACGTATCAATTTTAATATCTGGTTTAGAAGTTTATGATGAGAGAAAATCTTTAGATATTTTATTCACACAATTAAGAAAATTAGCAGAAGAATTAAATATAGGTTTAATAGTTGTTTCACACCTTAGAAGACTAGAAGGTAACAAAGACCATACTGATGGGGTTCAAGTTTCTTTATCTCATTTAAGGGGTTCTTCTTCTATATCACAATTAAGCGATCAAGTTATTTCTGTTGAAAGAAATTTTAATGAAGATGAAAACAAAAATAAAACTTTAGTAAGAGTTTTAAAAAATAGATTTGCAGGCATAACTGGGTTAGCGGCAAGTTTAAAATATAACGATGAAACTGGAAGATTAGTTGAGGATTATGATGAAAACTTTGTTTTTTGATATTGAAACAGATGGGCTAGACCCTTCTGTAATTCATTGTTTAGTTATTAATGACGGTGAAAAAGAAATTCCATACGTAGGAAAAGAGATACCGAAAGGTATAGAGCTTCTCGCTAATAACCTAATAGTTGGACATAACTGCATTGGGTATGACCTCCCTGTACTCAAGAAGTTATTTAGCTACACCCATGAAAATGGGTTAGTCCATGATACGCTGTGTCTTAGTCGCCTTATCTACCCTGACATTACAAATAGCGTTGATGTTAAGTTGTTAGCGAGAGGGTTAATAAATAGAAACTCTGTTGGTAAACATAGTTTAAAAAGTTGGGGTGAAAGATTACAATTTAAAAAATTAGACTACGCACAGAACAACCCTAAAGCATTTGAAAAATTTAACGATCAAATGTTAGAGTATTGTATTCAAGATGTAAGACTTACTAAAAAACTTTATGAAAAGTTTATGTCAAAAGGGTTTAGTAAAGAAAGTATAGAACTTGAACATAAAATTGCATTTATAACAAAACAACAAGAGTTAAGAGGTTTTTATTTTGATGAAAAGAAAGCACAGTCTTTACAAGCAAAATTATTATCTAGATATAACACTTTAAAATTAGACTTAGAAAAAGCTTTTTTAGATTGGGAAGAAGACTTAGGAGAGTTTGTGCCTAAGGTTAACAACTCTAAACTTGGTTATAAAAAAGGAGTACCTTTTAGAAAAACAAAGTTAGTAAAGTTCAACCCGTCCTCAAGGCATCATATTGCAAACAGATTAATCACATTACGTAATTGGAAGCCAAAAGAATTTACTGCAACTGGTCAGCCAATGATTGATGAGGAAGTTTTATCAAATTTAGATTACCCAGAAGCAAAATTATTAAATGAATATTTATTAATAGAAAAAAGATTAGGAATGTTATCTGAGGGTACACACGGATATTTAAAAGTTTGCAAAAAAGGTAAAATACACACTTCTTACGTAACTAACATAGTTACTGGTCGTATGAGCTCTAGATATCCTAATTTACAAAACATTCCAAATATGCACAGTTTATATGGAAAAGAATTTAGAGAATTATTTATTCCAAAAGAAGGTTATAAATTAGTTGGTGTTGACGCAACATCACTAGAGGCTGTTTGTTTTGCTCATTATATTTATAATTACGAAGGCGGTAAAAAATATGCCGACTTAATTCTTAATGGGGATTTTCATACTTATAACATGAAAGCGGCTGGCTTACAGTCTAGAGAATTAAGTAAAACAATGTTTTATGCTTTACTTTACGGAAGTTCATTTAAACGTCTTTCAGAAATTTTAAACTGTTCATTAACAGATGCTAAAAATATTTTAGAAAAATTTTATAGACAGCTACCTTTTTTAAAACAAATCAAAACAGATATTATTGAAAAAATTGAAGCACACGGAAACCTACGTGCTATAGATAAAAGAATATTAACAATTAGAAGTAACCACGCAACATTAAATAGTTTAATTCAAAGTTGTGGTGCAATCATTATGAAAAAAGCTTTAACAATTTTATGGGATAATCTTAAAGATAAAGATGCTTGGATTGTGGCTACTATTCATGATGAGTTTCAAATTGAAGCACGTGAGCCAGAGGCAGAATTTGTAGGGAAGTTAGCGGTAGATAGTATCAAGAAGGCAGGGGAGCATTTTAATTTACGAGTACCTGTAGGTGCTAATTATCGTGTCGGAAAAAACTGGTCGGAAACGCACTAAGAAATTTAGCCGTTTATGGAGAATTTGGGCGTCTAACGTTTTACATAATCAAAGAGCACGACATAAAATTGACTGTGGTTTAAATATTGAAGAATTAATTTCAATAGTACCAGCCATATGTCCATGTTGTAATAGTTCATTTAAGTTAAAAGACAGAACTAAAAAAAGATCACCCAGCGTAGATCGTATTGATAATTCCAAAGGGTATTCAAAAGAAAATATTTGGGCAATTTGCTACAGTTGTAATCGTCAAAAAAACGATGCTGAGAGTCCCGAAAATTTATACGCCGTTGCAGATGCTTGGTGGAAAATAAGAAAGGAAAAAAATAAATGCAAGTAATACTAGTTCTCACTGATATTGGTGAAGACAAAATTACCTACTCAATGTTTGAAGCGAGGGGTGAAGGAGAGTCTATGCAAGACATAGTCAGTAGTCCTTCAGTACAAATCGGTGCTGTCTTATCAGCTTTTTTAAAAACAGCCGAAACTTATAACGTTGCTTTTGCTGAGGTAGTTATTTCAGAAGAAGTTAAATCAAAATATCCAAATTATGATTGGAGAGAAAAATTACTTAAATCAGATTCTTCAGTAATTCACTTAGACTTAAACAAATTAAAACCAAAAGGAAACTCATGAGTACATTAATTGTTGATGCTGATATTGTTGCTTATAAATTAGCTAGTGTATCTGAAAAACCTATACGTTGGGAAAACGACGTTTGGACTTTACACTCTGACGAAAAAGATTGTGAAGTAATGATTAATGATTATTTTCACACGTTAAAAGAAAATACCGAATGTAGTAAAATTGTTTGTGCATTTTCAGATACTTATAATTTTAGAACATCTATTTTACCTGATTATAAATTAAACCGAGTAAATACAAGAAAACCTTTAACATTAAAATTTTGTAAAGATTATATTTTTGAAAATTATAATGGTTTTAAAAAGCCTAGTTTAGAAGCTGACGATATTATAGGTATATTAGCAACTACAGATATTATTAAAGGCTCTAAAATAATTTGTTCAGAAGATAAAGATTTAAACCAAATTGAAGGTTTACATTTTAACCCTGTAACAAAAGAGTTTTATAAAATATCAGCAAAACAAGCTGATTATAATTTTTATTTCCAAACGTTAACTGGAGATCAATCAGATAATTACAAAGGTTGCCCTAGTGTTGGGGAAGTTAAGGCTACAAAAATATTATCTAATTCTAAAGATTATTGGCAATCAGTTATTGAAACATATCAATCTAATAATTTAACAGAAGATGACGCTTTAATTCAGGCACGTGTAGCAAAGATATTAAAAAAGAATGATTACGATTTTAAACTTAAAAAAGTAATTTTATGGTCTCCAAATAAAAAACAAAAACCTAAAGGTATTAAATTAATATTAACTGAATCAGAAGAAGAAAGAACTGTATTTGGTACAAAGATATGACAAACAAAACATTTTATAAACAAGTAGGCGGTTCTCATTATAAAACAATGAAAATACAACCATCAATTTTTATTAATGAAAATAAACTACCTTTTGCTGAGGGTAATGCAATTAAATATATTTGCAGACATTCTTTAAAAGGTAAGAAAGAAGATGTTTTAAAAGCTATTCATTATTTAGAAATGATAATTGAAAGAGACTACAATGAAAACAAAAAAAGTTAAAAAGAAGAAAAATAATTTTGACAAGCATCTTGGTTGTCCCTCTTATCCAATGTGCGATGAATCACCATTAGGGTGTCGTCATTTAACAAATAATAACCCAGAATGGTTTGGGCATAAAGATTAATGTCAAAGAATAATTATTATGAGCAAGCTAAAGAATATAAATTTTTAGCAGACAATACAAAAGAACCCACATTATCAGACTATTATTATAGTCTATATATCGAGTGTTTATTTAAAGGAGACCTAAAAGAAGAAAGAAATACTAAACGATTTGGAAGACATAAAGAAAATGAATGATATATATAAATGGAAAAAAATTACTTATCTTACTGTAAAGTTTAAAATAGAAGATTGGTTTTATGCTAAAACTCCAGACGTCGAAAAAACTTTCCCGTACTCACCGAACGCTAAATTTACTTTATTAGACGTTCTTAATACCCGCCACACAATCGAAATGGAGTCTTTCGATGAAAAAGAAATCCCAAATATTGTTAATCACCCTAACCCCCCCGAAGATTTAAGCACTTAGGTTGCCCTCTTGGAACTAATATATGTTTGTAAATAAAGAATTAATAGAACACTTAAATAAACTATTTCCTAATAAAGTACCTGATATTAGCGAAAATGAACGACAAATTTGGTTTAAAGCTGGTCAAGCTAGTGTCGTATCTTATTTAAAACAGTTATTAGAAGAACAGAATAATAACTTATTAGATTTAACAATTATAAAGAAAGAGTAATAAAACTATGTGTATGTCGAGCCCTAAGGCCCCACCTCCACCACCAATCCCAGCCGCTCCAGCTACAGAAGTAAATGCTAGTCAGGCAACGCTAAGACAAAAAGCACCTCAAACACCAGCAACAGCAAGTTCTACGCCTTTAAGTGTTGGTAAAAAAAGAGGAAAAGCTAGTTTGGTTGTTGATTTAGACCAATCTAATTTATCCAGCGGAAGCTCTGGCGTTAATATCCCTTAATAAATAATCACAATGCAACAAACTACAACGGCAAAAAGTCGATACTCAAAACTAGAAAGCATACGCCAACCTTACTTAGATAGAGCAAGAGATTGTGCAGAATTTACAATACCTTCTTTAATAACTAGAAGTGGTTATAGTGGCTCAACTAAACTTTACACCCCATATCAAGGTATAGGTGCTAGAGGGGTTAATAATATATCTAGTAAATTACTATTAGCACTCCTTCCCCCTAATCAACCATTTTTTAGATTATCCCTAGACGAATTTACTTTACAAAAACTTACCAACCAAAAAGGTATGCAAGGTGAGTTTGAAAAAGCTATGGGCTCTATTGAGCGTGTAGTTATGAATGAAATAGAAGTAAATAATTTTAGAACTTCTGTATTTGAAGCACTAAGACAGCTTGTAGTTTCAGGTAATGTACTTTTATATATTACCCCAGAACTTTCAATGAAAGTTTATAAGTTAGATGAATATGTAATTAAACGAGATACCGTTGGTAATGTTATAGAAATTATTACTGAAGATAAAGTAAGTCCATCAGCAGTATCAGAAGAAATTAAAAAATTATTTGACGATAAACTAGACGAAGAAAAAAGAGATCAAACGATTTCTATTTACACCCGTGTTATTAGATCAGATAATAAAAGGTGGCTTGTTCAACAAGAGGTTAACGACAAAGTCGTTCCTAGTTCAATCGGAACTTATCCGCTAGATAAGTCACCTTTCATTCCTTTAAGATACACTCTCACAAATGAAGATTACGGTAGAAGTTTTTGTGAGGAATATATTGGTGATTTAAGATCGTTGGAAGCATTATACAGAGCAGTCGTTGAAGGTAGTGCGGCCGCTTCTAAAGTTTTATTTTTAGTCAGACCAAATGGTACAACAAGAATTAAAACTTTATCTGAAAGTCCTAACGGGGCAATTAGAGAAGGCGATGCAAATGATGTCACTACTTTACAAATGAATAAGTCAGCCGACTTTTCAATTACATTTCAAACAATTAAAACCATAGAAGAAAGATTAACTTATTCATTTATGTTAATGAATAGTGTTCAACGTAATAACGATAGAGTAACTGCTACTGAAATAAGATTATTAGCTGATGCGTTGAATGATAGTGTATCAGGTTTATATTCATTATTATCTCAAGAATTACAATTACCTTTAATTTCCCGTTTGATGTATCAAATGGAAAAATCAAAAAGATTACCAACGCTTCCTAAAGACAGTATCAAAGTTAAAATTGTAACTGGTTTAGAGGCACTAGGTCGTTCATCAGATTTACAAAGATTAAATACTTTTATTCAACAATTAACTCCATTTGCACAAGAATTGTTCAAGTATGTTAATTTTGATGAGTATGTAAAAAGAGTAGGGACTTCTCTTGGTATTGATATGGAAGGCTTAATAAAAGCACCAGAACAAATACAAGCTGAAGAACAGGCGGCACAACAACAGGCTATGATACAACAAGCTACTCCCCATATTGCAAAAGAAGGAGCTGGTATTGTTAGAGATAGTTTTCAAAATAGGGCGGAACAAGAAGCACAAAAACAGGCACAACAACAACAACAATAAGGAAAATAAATAATGAGTGAACTAACACAAGTAAATGTGACTCCGACCCCTTCTGTCGAAAGTAAAGAGTATGTAGATAGCATGATACAGAAAGCCGAAAACGCAAACAAATTACCAGAAGATAAAGTTCAACAAACTGAGACTGTAAAAACTGAACAACCAGTCCAAGAAAAAATACTTGGTAAATTTAATTCACAAGATGAATTAATTAAATCTTATCAAGAATTAGAAAAAAAACTTGGTCAACCAGTAGATGATAAAAAAGTTGAAAATAAAAACCCATTACAAGCACAAGCAAAAACAGATGATGCAAAAAGTATATCTGCTTTTCAAACTGCTGAAAAAGAATTTAGTGAAACTGGACAGCTTAGTGAAGCAACATTAACTTCATTAGAAAAATCTGGTTTACCTAAACAGTATATTAATAATTATTTAAAAGGTCTTGAAGCTATGGCTGACCAATTTCAGGCCAAAGCATATTCAATTACTCAAGGCGAGCAACAATATAAATCTATGACAGATTGGGTTGCTAATAATTTAACTCAAGAAGAAATTAATGCTTTTAATCAAGGGGTATCAAGCGACGATAATACAGCCTTATTTACTATAAGAGGAATGTATGCTCGATATAACGCAGAGAACAGAGAACCTAAATTAAGTTTAGGTGAAACTTCTCAATCTTCAGTTGGTGATAGATACGAAAGTATTGCACAATTAAAAGAAGATATGAAAAACCCTATGTATGACAAAGACCCAGCTTTTAGAAAAAAAGTTGAAACTAAACTTTCAAGGTCAAACATATTATAACAAAATTCTTTAGGAGAATTAGTTACTCCTACTGATTAACCCAATAAAGTAAGTCTAAACCGACCCGAGGGTCGATAATTTTGTATCTGAAATACGGCGTTTTTAACTTAACTAAGCAACTTAACTTATAAAGGACATATAAATGTCAAGTTATACTCCTTCTATTATAGGTCAGGCGGCTGGTGCGGGCGATCAAAATGCACTTTTCTTAAAATTATTTTCAGGAGAAGTGATGACGGCGTTCGAAAGAGCTAATACTGCCTTAGATAGAACAATGGTACGTACGATTTCTCAAGGGAAATCTGCAACGTTTCCCGTTTTCGGGAAAGCTTCAGCGGCTTACCACCAAGCTGGAACTGAACTAACTGGTTCTTCAATCGTTGGTAACGAAAGAGTTATCACTATTCAAGACTTGTTAGTATCTCACGTGTTTATCGCTTCTATTGAAGAAGCTAAATCATCTTGGGAAGTTAGAAGCATCTATGCAAAAGAGCTAGGAAATGCTTTAGCAACTCAAATGGATAAGCATATTTACCAAGTACTTGTAAACGCTTCTAGAGCATCTGCAACATCTCCGCAGTCTGCTGGAGTACAAGTAACTTCTGCAAACTTCTTATCATCTGGTGCTACTGCGGCTTCTGCAATTTACGAAGCGGCTAGAAAATTAGATGAAGCTGACGTTCCTGCAGAAGACAGATACGTAGCTGTATCACCACAAGTTTATTACAACATGGTTGGTGACACTACTGCGGCTGTAATCAACAGAGACTTTAATAACGGAAATAATGGTTCTTACTCAGACGGAAAAGTTTTGAGAATAGCTGGTATTGAAGTTGTTAAAACTAATAACTTACCTTCTGGAACAATTAGTTCTGGAACTGGTATCGGATCAGTAGTTGGCTCAACTGGTGGATTAGGCGGAACATACACAAACACTGTTGGTGTTGTTTGGCAAAAATCTGCGGCTGGTAGCTTAAAATTACTTGATTTGAGTTCAGAGATGGAATATTCGGCAAGACATCAAGGAACTTTGCTTGTTGCTAAGTATGCGGCAGGACACGGTATCCTTAGACCCGAAGCGTCTAT
>Ga0214921_10008364_pt1 | contig 13436 bp, 19 predicted proteins | sample LL1505_MetaG_FD_177992 | JGI IMG/M metagenome (GOLD analysis project Ga0214921, IMG submission 177992) | Freshwater microbial communities from Lake Lanier, Atlanta, Georgia, United States - LL-1505 | ecosystem: Environmental > Aquatic > Freshwater > Lake | place: USA: Georgia | collected... | reverse complement strand
GAAAAAAGGAAAATAAAATAAAAAATATTTTTTTTTTGTATTTTATTTCAATTTCTAGATGGAAACCGATTATCAAGAATTCTATTCACGCCCCAACTGGCAGCGCCACCAATAACGCCTCCGACTACGGCCTTGCCAACAAACACAACACCCGTAACAACAATAGGTGCAATCTTAGGATTGGGCAAAGACGAAAAGGAAGGCTCAATTTCAATCATTTATACAGTTATACAGTTATAGTGTTTATAGTGTTTATATAGTGTATTAAAGATAATAAATAAATAAATCTTAAATAAAATATACTCTCGCCCAATCACGATGCAATCAATGGCAATGAATTTAGAACACGTAGTTCTTGCTTTCGAAGATGTTGAAAAAAAAATTATGGATGTTGAAGATGGTTATACTCTTCAACATGATATAGAAACGAATAATGGTTTTGCAAATATTCAATTAAATGAAGATGCGTTATTGTTGCAAGGTATAATTTTGTTTGACATTTATGTTGAAAAACAAGTTCAAACCACTGTTAAAATTTACAGGGATAAATGTTCCATTTTACACTGTGAAACATTAGGAGGATACAGTGATTTGGCGGATTCAGTGCTAAGAGAGATTTTACAACGGTATTATGCCATCCAAAAAAAAATAAATTAAATTATTTTTATTTGATTTGATTTGATTTGATTTGATTTGATTTGATTTGATTTGGTCGTTGTCGTTGTCATTGTTTGTTGCGTTAAAATTCGCTGTTCAAGGTGCGATTTCCGCCGCGATGGTTCAAGTAATCCATCTGTTTTTTGCTAATGCAAACACAGCCAGTGCTGGAGGAATAATAACTGGGACAACATTCGGGTTTCACATCATTTTCGGCAAAAATGAGGAGCTCACCAGGGGGAAGCGGGATCTTGCCGCTCTTGTAGTACTGCCCCGCATTGGTGTTGTCTTGGTTGCCAACTTGATTGGCATAGTTGCGAGCGGCGGTTTCCCAATTGTTTCCTGGAACCCCGGTATCCATGCTGTGATTTATCGGCGCGCCGTAATCATCGGAGCCTATAGCCAGCGTGTTTCGTTGATTAAACGCTTCCTTAAACACGCTTCCAACACTAGAAGGCATGCCATCAATCGTAAAAGACGTGCAACCGCAGAACAAATTTGAACCCAAAATTGCACCAATTACTAAAAACAAAACGGCCATAACTTTGATGTCCATTGGAATTATATGCGAGCGGAATATGATTATATACTGATTATATATAATCAAAATATAAATAAATAAAATATTTTTATATTTTGATGGGTTGAATTCCGCCTAAACACTTTAACGTCGTCGTCGTGGGAGCGATGGAAGAACTGACAGTCCGGTGATTTTCATCGTTTTTGCCAAAAAATCCGAAATGATTCCCAATGGTACTGCTATCCCTACAAATATTGCAGTAAGAGCTACACCGGTGGCAGTCAATGCAATCATGGTTGGAACCCCAAACGGCCCAAACGCAATCGCAATTGCAACCCCAATCCACACTGCAACGATTGTAGCAGCCAACGCGATTAGAATGATGACAAGTATTTCAAACACCGACCGCAGGCCTGACAACAAGGTTTGATACGCACCATAAATAGTGTACAATTGCGCAGTCACTAACCCTTGTATTTTGCCAATCACGTCGCGAATTTTAATTAAGATCATCATGACCGGCTGCATAACGTTCAACGTTCTTCCCATGATGTCTGCAATCACGGATGCAATTCCGTTCCGAATGTTGTTGATTAATTCACGCGCGTGGTTGAGCGCATCCGCAATCCCGCCCAAGATTCTTCCTGCAAGAGACTGCGTGTAATACAGCGGTTCAATGAACGATTTCGCCACCCCATTCATTATGTTTTGAAAACAGTATTCAAAATTCATTTGGGCATATTCAGATTTGGACATGTCGGTTGGTTGCATGACCATGCCTGCAAACGGCATGTACGATGGATTGCAGCGATACTTGGGCCAGTTTTCCCGAATGTAATTTGAATTTGCGCGCACTTTTAAATACGCATAAGCGCACAAATACAAAAAAATGACGATCACGGACAATAAAATGTCCGTTAATACCTGGTCAAATATTTTGTTTTTGTATAAGAATTTTACCCATGCAGTAAATGAATTATCTCGTTGATTTGCATTGGCATTAAGATTTAATTGGTCTAAATTTGCAGGTGCCGCCGCTGCAGCCGCTGCAGCCGCTGCGGCCGCCAGTCCTGACAAAGTCGCAGTTGCTTCCATCGGTTCCTTATTGCTATGAAATATGTATATGTCTATTAATAATTCTAATTATTTGTTTTTTTTGCAGTTCCCCTAAATGGGCAAGGAGCAACGATTGCATTACAATGCGCGCACTACTTCTCCAATTGGGCCGTTCCATGTGCTTTGCATGGTCTTTATGCCGGTGTCCAATGTGAACATTGATGTGGCCATTATGCCAATATTTTTTGAAACCATATCTTTCATTTTAATAACCATCATTTGAATTTGGATCAGCATGTTCAAAAACACGCCAAAAATGTTGAAAATACTATCAGACACGTTTATTCTAAACATATTCATGAACTCGCGCACGTCATTAAAACTGGAAGTAAGCCCGTTAATGCTGCTGGTGGTAATAGACATCAAATAATTCGCGGGCTGCATTAAAATAGTCATGTATCCGGACTGCATGGTTTGCATGCACTGTTGAAAGTTGGTTTCCGTGTCAAACCCGAAAAACCAAGAAAAAAGCATGTAGTTGGTCTTGCATTTGTAAAGCGGCCAATTGTCTTTGACATGCTTAATTAATAATATCATGGAAATGCCAACATCCAATCCCATGTAATATAGGATGATTACGGTAACATCCACCAGCGTTATTATCTTGGACGGGGGATCAACGCCAAATGTCATTAATTCTTGCGGTGGCGATTGCATTTGCGGCGAATGGTGGTTTTAGTATCACTATAAATTTCAAATATAATTATTTTTTATATTTGGATTGCATTTGATTTACTGAAAATGTTTGATTGAAGTGAGTCCATTCGGATTATCATATACCGCTTGTGAAGCTTGCATCATTGCACCACCGTTCAAATTGACACTCGCCGCGTTTGCTCCAGTATGTTGAGAACCAAATTGTGGTACAGTTACGGTTGATTGTGATGTTGGTTTGGGGGTTATTGACGGCATTGTAGCGCCTCCGCGTTTGGACCGCCTGCGCCAACTGGATCGCTTATGCCGGCGGGATCGCTTATGCTTGTTGGATCGCTTATGCTTATGCTTGTGGGATCGCTTATGCTTGTGCTTGTGGGATCGCTTATGGGATCCTCCAACCTTTCCACTGGCCTTAGCAATCATGGAATTTTGCTGTTGTGCAGACGCAATGTTCGCTTTGATAACATCACCTCCCGTGGTCATGGACGCCGGCGCGGGAACAGCTGCACTACTGGACATAATGGGATTCTCAGGGTTGGCCAACTGAGGTCCATACGGATTATTTGCAGTGGGCGTAGGCGTAGGCGTAGGCGTAGGCGCGGATGTGTACATCGTTTATGTATACAGTTTGTAAATATAATTTATTTTTGATATAAAAAGAAGTTCGGGTGTAATAATATACGCGACGCGACCCAAATACAAACAAATACAAACATGAACATGAACAGCCTGGACCGGATTCAGCTGGAAAAAATGATTCAAGCAAATGATGCGGAGGACAACACCGCCCAAATTCGCGACTTGAAGCACAGCGCGCTCATTCACCAGGATGTGGGAACGTTGCTTAATTTAAAACGCGACTACGCGCGCCTGGCCAAAACCAACCCCGACCAGTTTGACATGATGTGCGTAAATCGGTGCACTTTTTTGTTCAACAACTACACCGACATTTTCAACAAGGTAAAAAAGGACGAAATTGATTTGGACATTTTAGGACGGTTGCTGGGCGTGCTAAAAATGATTGAAGACGGCAAAGTGGGCCAGCACGAAGCCTCGGTGGAAGTCGGCAAACTGCTCAAACAAATTTACATTGACAGCGCGCTAAAAAAGTCGGAAAAGCTGGACAAGCAGCACGCCAAGGGGCATTCAGAACCGTCGTCTGGTTTGCCGCCCGCCAAAAAAATATCGTGGAAGCAGTTCAAGGCCGAACATTCAAACGCAAAATGAATATAAACCCATCATCATCATGCATTGTATTATAATTAACGAGGGTTTAATACAATGTCTCGCAGCAACAGCAACCGCAACAATCACAATAAAATCCTGCTCATTGTGGAATCCCCGGCCAAATGCAGCACCATCGTGGGCCATCTGGGTGCGGACAAGTACGTGTGTGCGGCCACGTTCGGGCACTTGAGAGAGCTTACCCGACTGCAAGACATGGACCTCACGTTTGCGGCCGTACCGCAGTTCCATGTGGCGGACTCCAAGTCGGCCCAAATCGCAAAAATACGGGCGCTCGTCGCGGAGTGCAAGGAAACGTACCTCATGACGGACAACGACCGCGAGGGCGCCGGCATTGCGTACCACGCGTGCTGCTTGTTCGGCCTGCCGATTGCCACCACCAAGCGCATCATCTTCAACGAGATTACGAAACCCGCGCTGGAGCGTGCCATTCAGGCGCCGCAACTGCTCAACATGGACGCCGTGCATGCGCAAATCGCCCGCCAAGCGCTGGACATGCTGATCGGATTCAAAATCACGCCCGCACTTTGGAACCATCTCGGTTCGGGTTCCGGGCTGTCGGCTGGGCGCTGCCAAACCCCCGCCCTGCGCCTCATTTACGACAACCAGCGGGACATTGACGCGGCGCAGGGCTGCATCGCATTTGAAACCGCGGGCTACTTCACCAAGATGAATTTGAAATACGAGCTCAGCAGGGGGCATGATTCCGCCGAAGCGTGTGCTGCATTTCTACGCGCGTCCGCCGCGTTTGAGCACGTCATTCGCGCGCCAGAAATGCGCGCATTTGTAAAGGCCGCCCCGCTGCCGTTCACCACGTGCTCGCTGCAGCAGCAAGCCAGTAACGAACTCAACCTTTCTCCGGCCGACACCATGCTGGCGTGCCAACACTTGTACGAGGGTGGGTACATCACATACCCGCGCACCGACAGCCGCACCTATTCGGAGCAGTTCCTGCAGCACGCTGCCACCTACATTACCGAACGATGGGGTGAAAAATACGTTAAGAGTAATGCGAAGGAGGATTCGGAGGACGTTAAACCGGTTAATAAAAAGAAATGCGTTGTCGTGAAAAAGAAAAAGACCATTATCAATGACGTTGACGACACGGAACCCTTGAAACCGCAAGAAGCTCATGAAGCGGTGCGCGTGACGTCGCTGCATTGCACCGAGGTTCCCGAAACCATGACCGCGAAAGAACAGCGCATGTATCGCATGATTTGGCGCCACTCGGCCGAAAGCTGCATGGCGCCGTGTACGGGAAACGCATTAACGTCTTGCATATCGGCACCTGACGAGCGCGAATACCGGTACTCCATAGAACGCGTTGAGTTTGCTGGCTGGCGCATCGTTTCGCAGACGGCCAAGGCAGATGATCTCGGCGTTTGGTCTTTTTTTCAGGCCATTGCACCCAACACGACATTGAAGTACAACAAACTGCGGTCCGGCATGCACGTGCGCGACCTGAAGTCGCATTACTCAGAAGCGTCCCTCATCAGCATGCTGGAAGAGCGCGGCATTGGGCGCCCCTCCACTTTTTCCAGCATCGTGCATAAAATCCAGGAACGCGGGTATGTGGCGAAACGGGACGTGCCTGGACAGCGCGTGAATTGCATTATATATGAGCTGGACGGCGGTGTCCTGTCCCAGTTCGAAGAAGAGCGCGAATTCGGCAACGAAAAAAACCGCTTGGTCATTCAGCCGTTGGGTAACACGGTGATTGAATTCTTGTGCACCCACTTTGCTGACCTGTTTGATTACAATTATACAAAGCGCATGGAGCAGCAGCTGGACCAAGTGTCATCGGGCCAAAAAAAATGGGGCGACGTGTGTGCCGAATGCTTGTCGTGCGTGGATCGGCTGCTCGCTTTAGTACCGCCGCCAACAACAAAAATGGGCGATAACCAGGCAAACCAGGCGGCGGCAAACCAATCAAACTCAAAAATAACTGAAAAGAATCTATGCAAACTGCTAGGTAAATACAACGGAACCGACTTATTTCTGCGAACTGGCAGGTATGGGCCCTATTTGACATGGGATGATCAAAAACAATCGCTGCATCATTTGAAAGACAGTACGAATCGGGCAATCAATGAAAACGTGGACATGATTGAATTGACGTATGATGAAGCCGTGCGTTACATCATCAATGGCAAGGACAAATGCAGTAAAGTCAGTGACACAAGCAACGACAACCAAAAAGGAAAAGAAGGTACATCCATTTTGAGAGAAATAAACGCATATACCAGTGTTCGTTCCGGGCAATACGGACCCTATATTTATTATAAAAATGCAAAAATGAAGACACCCGCATTCATATCTCTGCGCGGATTCAAAGAAGACTGGAAAACGTGCGATCTGCAGCTGTTGGACATATGGTCCAACGCAACCCCCGTTAAGGTCAAAAAATAAAAAACACTTTCACGGAGAACGAAACGGGATGCGCAGCTGATTGGATCGCGCAATTTCATCCCGATACATGTAAAGCGCAATTGTAAAGCTGAAGTTCTGTCCGCCGAAATCCACCAACGTGCCGTCGTGATACCGAAATTTGAATTTGAGTTTACTCAGCTTGTCCAGCGGAGGAAAAAACGAGCTCATGCCTTCTGACGTGTCCACTGGCTGATCCCCATACATGTATTCCAGCGCAGACACCAGCTTTGTGGGTTTCGTGCGCAGCGGGATTTTGGCAAATGCTGCATTTACTACGCCGTTATAATCGTTGTTTCGGCCGCTGGTCGTATGCGCCGAATACGGCTGCATTTCGTCTTCGTAATTGTACTTGTCAATCTCTAAATACATGTCGGAATGTCCGTTCAAACTGGGCGGATTCGGCGGCACGAGCACGTAGCCCGTTCCCCCCAGTGAAACCGTGAGCCACTCGTATCCAATTGTAGGCGGGGTAGGATTCACGTAATACACGCTCTGACTCTGAGTAACCGCGCTTGCAGTGGCTTTATTGGCATTGATCACGTCGCTGGGATTGCCACAGTCGCTTAACAAACACTTGGTGAATCCGAGGTTGTATCCCAGCCCCCAATTCGTGTATTGATTCCAGCGAATGTTGGCGCTTGGTTGTTGCGTTTGTGGCGTAGCATTGGCCTGAGAAATGCACGGACCGCTGCATCGTGGACTGGTGTAAGAATTCGCGTCGCTGCTTATGGGCGGGTTGTATGGCGAATCGTACACAAACATGAACGGGTCTGTCTTGTTTCCAAACAGCAGTCGTTGGCGCACTTCGTCATAAAACACCCGGAAATTGTCGTACGTTGCCAGGGACAAGCTTAAGGCCCGTATCGCCGAATTCAATCGGTTCTGCATTTCGGTGGCCAGCTGCACCGGGCTGTAAAATCCAGGCGAAATGGTGACAACAATTGGATTGGTTGTGCCGTACCCTGCCATTGCAACGGTTGCAATTAAGGTGATTTTAGTATTTTGATTTTCATTTGAAAACGTGTTATAATAAGTGGGAAAGCTGTATTCCACCAGCGCAATGGTTTCCACATTGGTGTAGGTTTGTGGCAACTGCAGCTCAAAATGGTTGGCATTGGGCCACTTGTTGATGTCGCGGTCTTCCGAATGCACGGTTAACAGTTTGCGATTGATGGAATAGGTCTGCTCCCTTGGAATAAGCGGATGATCCTGTTTAAGCACGTAGTTGCTCATACAATACAATATGTATATGATATGATATGTGGTTATATTTTATATTCAAACCTAGTGAATTTTTTAACCCGCATTTTAAATATCATTATAACGTATGATCGCTACGCCACCGCCATAAAACCTATGAACCCCAACATAGATATAAATCTAATTCGTTTTTCAACGCTATTGCCAATTATGGGATTTGTAATAAAGTTGGCTATGGATGCGTGGTCTAGATCCACGAATGATACTTCGTCCACTGCGATTAGTTCCATAATTCAATACTCATTAATGACATTGTATCTAGCAATGGTCATTGGATTAGTTATTAAAATGGCGTTAAATAACAATTTAACCATAAACACGAACTTCAAATGGTTTATTGCATCACTCGGGTTTTTGTTGATGGTGTACGTTGCCATTATCGCGTTGTATGCAATACGCTATTCCCGACTGCAGTATGGATTCATAACCCCCAGTATTAGCGAGTCCATTAATAATTGGATCATGGTTCCACTGTGGTTTCTAATCTTTTTCAACATGTTCAATATTATGGACTGTCAAAAAAATACATGCGCTCCAACGGTGAGTTTTTATACATTAACCATAATTGGTTTTGGACTCATGCAACTGTACATAGTACACAACAGCTACAACATGGTGAATCTGTGGCCGACCGATGACATTTATTTGCTTCAATAGTTCAATAGTATTACTCATGTTACTCATGTTTCAAGTAATTGAATTGTTTAAAATATGTAGTCCGCATGAGCAAAACAAAAATGCATAGGGTCATCAAAAAACTGATCATGACAAACACGATTGATAAATATATGTACGGATAGATTTCTTGCATGATCATGTCAATCACCGGATGGAACATTTGCTTTAGTTCCTTCTTTACATCATCTCGTTTCATGGCTTGTAGGCATTGTTCAATGATTTTCTCTCGCAGCATCATGTTGGAATTTGGGAATTGGAATTGGAATTGGAATTGGAATGGGGGAGGGGCGTGGGATTAGTTTATATGTATTGTAGATGATTGTTTTCATGAATATATGATTGTTCGCTGTATTTATGTATTTATTTTCTCTAAATGCTGCAACTGCGACTGCCTATAAAATGACGGATTACGTGAATTTACCCAATTCCACATTTGAACACGACCAGTTGCATTTGGCCCCTCCCAATGGGTTGCAAGGGGGCGCATATTTGTCAATGATGTATTATAAGAATGCACCGCTCTACATTCAAACACCCAAATGCACATCGCGACAGGGCATAATTCCGGGTAAACGCCCCTATATTGATCTCCTGTTTAGCAATCATGACGTCGCATTTTTGGAATGGTTGGAGGCGCTTGAGGCCAATGCGGTCCGTCTCATCTATGAAAAACGCAACCTATGGATCAGCTCCGACATTGAAAAATCGGACATTGAAGCCGGGTTCACGTCTCCCATTCGCCCCTACAAGGGGGGCAAATACTACCTCATTCGCGCCCATATCCAAACCACAAACCATTTAGCAACCGGCGGCGCCTCCTCGTGCTCCGTGTTTGATGAAAACGAACGTCCCGCGCCCATGGAATACATTAAGCCGGATCATCAAATGTATACTGTGATTGAATTTCAAGGAATTAAATTTACTGCGCGCAGTTTTCAATTGGAGGTGAACTTGAAACAAGTACTGATTGTGCCGAACGTGCCGCTGTTTCAGTCGTGCGTGATCCGCCGCCCTGCCGGTACTGATTCGCAAGTCATAACAAAAGTGCATGTACGCGAACACGAACCAGCATCAGCATCAGCATCAGCATCAGCATCAGCAACAGCATCAGCATCAGCACCAGCACCGGCATCAGCATCAGCAACAGCGCCAGCACCAGCACCGGCACCAGCAACAGCATCAGCACCAGCAACAGCATCAGCATCAGCACCGGCACCAGCAACAGCATCAGCACCAGCGCCAGCACCAGCACCAGCAACAGCATCAGCATCAGCACCGGCACCAGCAACAGCATCAGCACCAGCACCAGCACCAGCACCAGCACCAGCACCAGCACCAGAAAATGTAAAAGAAGTAAAAGAACAGTTGGAACCGCCGAATAATCAATTACAAGAAGTTGATTTGGATGTTTTAGAAGGAATGGAACACATTCAACTTAAGTTGAAAAAACCAACACAGGTGTATTATGAAATGTATCGTATTGCAAAAAAAAAAGCAAGAGAACTTAAGAAAAACGCGATTGCAGCTTATTTAGAAGCGAAACAAATCAAATCCACACACATGTTGGAAGATAGCAGTGGTAGCGACGATGAGAATGGCGGCGAGGATCATGATGCGGATGAGGATGAGGATGAGGATGAGGATGAGGATGAGGATGAGGATGAGGATGAGGATGAAGATGATGGTGAGGGTGAGGGTGAGGGTGAGGGCGAAAAATGAGGAAGGACGGACATGAGTGAGCATGATTTCATCAGACATGAAGAAATGATGCAATGAAATAAAAGTCAAATCAAAAAAAATATTTTATCATCAATTTTATATAACAATAAATAACCACAATGAACAATTTAATATACATGCTTAAAAATCACTTTGTTGTGATAATTTTAGGAGCAATCGTTTTGTATTGGGGGCTGACGCAGTACAAGGCTTCTTCCGAAGGAATGGAGCTGGTTGATCCTTCAAAGTTGTCCGCCCAAAAACGCAAGCAATATTATCAACAAGCATCTGGGAAAACCACTTCCGACATTGGAAACGTGCATCCTGCATCTGGTTTAGAGAACATTCAGTATGCACCCGCGAGTGGAGCTAGCACCAATATGCATGGCCTGCCTCCCAGTTGCACCCCCCAACAAACCGTTGATCCCCTGGAGTTGTTGCCCAAGGACGTGAACAGTCAGTGGGCGCAACTTAATCCCACTGGAGCGGGTGATCTTAAGGGGGTCAACCTCCTCAGTGCCGGCGCCCTCATCGGCATTGACACCATCGGCAACACCCTGCGCAATGCCAATCTGCAGGTTCGCTCGGAGCCCCCCAATCCTCAACTCAACGTGGGCCCGTGGAACAACACCACCATCGCTCCCGACCTGATGCGCGTGCCTCTGGAGATCGGATGCGGTGCCCAGTAAACCGCGCCGCGTATCTTAATGTTTTGTTTGGTTGATCAAACATTAAGAATAAGAATTGAGAATTGAGAATTAAGAATTAAGAATTAAGAATAAGAATTAATACCCCATCATCTATCAAATTTTAAACTGTTTTCACGTATCCATTTGATAAAATCTTTTATTAAAATGTCCTTGTGAAAGCTGTTTATAAGTAAACGGACATTTGTGTTGCGATACGAAAACACCTTGATAAAGTAGGGTACAACCACAAACGTGTTGGCCCGCGCATATTTGGCATTCAACTCTTCCATCGTGAACGGCCGTTTGTTGGTTCGCACGTTGACGGAATTATGAAAATGAAACAAAAATGCTTTCAGACTCTCCTTGGTTGGAAATTGGCTAGCGTTAACCTTTGACATGACTTGTATTGCATGTGCCGAGCAGTCCGGGCAAGGCAAATTCATGCAAATGCGTTTTATCATCACAAGTAAGTCAGGCAACACTTCTTCATAGTGTTCGTCCTTTATTTTTTCGGAAAGAGTATGAAACAGCGTCCACGTTGCAGGACCCCAAGTATCCTTGCTTGCCATTTTTGTACAAACTTAAATAATTAAATATAAGTATAAAGACATTTTATTTTGAATGAATACCAACTCAATGCAGTACTGTGTTGAAAATGATTTAGATGTTGACTTTTTTGAAGCACTAAAACAAATACACGATACAAGTATTGGCCCCACCCATACAACTGATGACGATACTGCTTGCTTAATAACACATCAACCATTGAATGAATTTCACGTGCAGTTAAAATGCGGACACAAATTCAATTACGAACCATTGTATCAAGAAGTAATCCGTCAGAAAGGGCGTCTGGGCATGCATAGTTTTCATCAACCGCTTGCTTCGCATGAAATAAAATGTCCTTACTGTCGCAGCATTACCAACCATTTGCTGCCATACATTGGCAACAGCCCACACCCTGTAATAAAACGGCTCACAGGGGTAAACGCTCCATCCCACATGTGCATGCCTGGAGTACCATGCAGTGTCAACAACTGTCATGCAAATGCATTTTATAAATGTCATGAAACGCTGTACTGTTTTCGGCATCATCAAATTGCAATCAAACCAAAGGCACCAAAGGCACCAAAGGCACCAAAGGCACCAAAGGCACCAAAGGCACCAAAGGCACCACCAAAGGCACCAAAGGCACCAAAGGCACGGTGTGTTGCAGTAAATCAAAGCGGAATAAATAAAGGCAAACAATGCCGACTCAATGCAACTACAGGTTCTACAATGTGTAAAACTCATGAAAAATGCATTGTTGTCACATAGCATGAAGGCGCTTCACATCGCGAAAACATTTCATCAATGCGTTATGCATTTCGGTGTATTCCGGATCATCGTCAGTGCTAACCACCGACTCCAATGCCTTAAGATTTGCGTAAAACTGTTGGCAATCCGCATGCGTTATTGTTTGGGTTTTGCAACATTGGTCATACACTTGATCAATGCTGTGCCGGCTCTCCTTGTGCCAGAGATTCATTTGTGCGTCGTAGGTTGACGCATTCAAATAATTGATAATGTGCGCCATGGCTGCGATTGTGGTTTCATACAACGCATGATTCATCTTAGTAATGTGTTATATTATAAAAATCTTTTTAACACAATATTATCCATCATTAAATAACAAAACATAAATCACATACAAAAAAAAAGACACTATTTTAAAAAATTGAAACAATTTTACAATAAGATTTGCATTGAACAAAAGACAAAGGGTCAAAAGGAATTCAATGCAATATTTATGGAATCAACATAACAGTGTCGCACCTGAACCGGACAATCATCGCGATCCGGATGTATGTCCGGTGTGTTTGGAAGTTCCCGGAAAAAAAAACGTATCCATAACGAAATGCGGGCACATCTTTTGCACGTCGTGTTTACTTTCATCGTTAAGACAAAAAAACACGTGCCCCACATGTCGTGCAGAACTTGAACCGGAACGCACCGTCATTACACCGGTGTCTGTGTCAGTTGTAACTGAAATCATTCGCGAAGAAGAATACTCAATGAATTTGACTCGCCGAATCAACGCAATACAATCATTCGGAGGATCAAACGGGCGATTTTCAATGATATTCTCTCTTTGCAGAGAGGTTGCATTTGCAACAGCGCATAGAATTGCCCGATGGCAAAAAACCACCCCAAATAACCAAACATATCACAACTCCTGGATTGGGTTTGATTCAAGCGACGACGATGACAACAGCGACGATAACGAGACCAACGACAACATTGATTAATCCGATCGCCGCCGCTATCGCCCCAAACCGCTCCAATGCATCCCCCAAAACCCTGAAAACCTTTTTTCCGAAAATAAGAATGTCGGACATCCGATCGCCCCAAAACGCTCCAAGGCATCCCCCAAAAACCCGAAAACCTTTTTTCCGAAAATAAGAATACACCAAAAAGGGACATCC
>Ga0214921_10008363_pt1 | contig 13437 bp, 4 predicted proteins | sample LL1505_MetaG_FD_177992 | JGI IMG/M metagenome (GOLD analysis project Ga0214921, IMG submission 177992) | Freshwater microbial communities from Lake Lanier, Atlanta, Georgia, United States - LL-1505 | ecosystem: Environmental > Aquatic > Freshwater > Lake | place: USA: Georgia | collected 2015-05-28 | reverse complement strand
GGTGAACAAGGTATTCAAGGTATTCAAGGTTCAACAGGACCTACAGGTGAACAAGGTATTCAAGGTATTCAAGGTTCAACAGGACCTACTGGTGAACAAGGTATTCAAGGTTCAACAGGACCTACTGGTGAACAAGGTATTCAAGGTTCAACAGGACCTACTGGACCACAAGGTATTCAAGGTATTCAAGGTTCAACAGGATCTACTGGACCACAAGGTATTCAAGGTATTCAAGGTTCAACAGGACCTACTGGACCACAAGGTATTCAAGGTATTCAAGGTTCAACAGGACCTACTGGACCACAGGGTATTCAAGGTATTCAAGGTTCAACAGGACCTACTGGACCACAGGGTATTCAAGGTATTCAAGGTTCAACAGGACCTACTGGTATTACAGGAACAACAGGTTGTACTGGTTCTGATGGTAAAACAGGACCTACTGGACCACAAGGTATTCAAGGTATTCAAGGTTCAACAGGACCTACAGGTGAACAAGGTATTCAAGGTTCAACAGGACCTACTGGTATTACAGGAACAACAGGTTGTACTGGTTCTGATGGTAAAACAGGACCTACTGGACCACAAGGTATTCAAGGTATTCAAGGTTCAACAGGACCTACTGGACCACAAGGTATTCAAGGTATTCAAGGTTCAACAGGACCTACTGGTGAACAAGGTATTCAAGGTTCAACAGGACCTACTGGTGAACAAGGTATTCAAGGTATTCAAGGTTCAACAGGACCTACTGGTGAACAAGGTATTCAAGGTATTCAAGGTTCAACAGGACCTACTGGTGAACAAGGTATTCAAGGTATTCAAGGTTCAACAGGACCTACAGGTGAACAAGGTATTCAAGGTATTCAAGGTTCAACAGGACCTACTGGTGAACAAGGTATTCAAGGTTCAACAGGACCTACTGGTATTACAGGAACAACAGGTTGTACTGGTTCTGATGGACAAACAGGTCCTACTGGTATAACAGGTCCTACTGGAAGTACTGGTAATACAGGTTGTACTGGTTCCGATGGACAAACTGGTTCTACCGGTCCTACCGGTCCTACTGGAAGTACTGGAAGTACTGGTAATACAGGTTGTACTGGTTCCGATGGACAAACAGGTCCTACTGGTATAACAGGTCCTACTGGAAGTACTGGTAATACAGGTTGTACTGGTTCCGATGGACAAACAGGTCCTACCGGAACAACCGGAACTACTGGTAATACAGGTTGTACTGGTTCTGATGGACAAACAGGTCCTACTGGTATAACAGGTCCTACTGGAAGTACTGGTAATACAGGTTGTACTGGTTCTGATGGAACAACAGGTCCTACTGGCACTACTGGTACAACTGGTTGCACAGGGCCATCCTTTAATGTAACTTCAGGTCTTGGAGATATTGTTTTAAGAAATACTAGCGGAGATTTTTATTATAATAATGTTTTATCAGTAGATGCATCAGGTATTAGGGTTTCAGGTGATATTATTCCAACAACTACCAATATTTATAGTTTAGGAACAACTGGACAAAGATTTAAAGAAATTTTTATTGGACCTGGTTCTCTTAATATTGCAGGTCCAAATCCGAATATTGTTGCAACTATTGGTTCAGATAATGTTGGAACTGCTTATTCGCAATTTGGTTTTGCAAGTCCTTTTTTGAATGTAGGACCAGATATATCTACAAGTGGTGCTGTAGGAGGTTGGCAAATTTCAACAGTTACTTCTGGTGGAAATCCAGTAGATTTAGTTGCACAATTAACACTTTTTAATGGTGTAGGATATACAGGTGGTACAGGTCCAAAATATTCTCTTATTGCTGGTAACACCGGACCAACAGGTATTACAGGAACAACTGGATGCACAGGACCTACTGGTATTACAGGTTGTACTGGTTCTGATGGACAAACTGGTCCTACAGGACCAACCGGTATTACAGGTTGTACTGGTTCTGATGGTAAAACAGGTCCTACCGGACCACAAGGTATTCAAGGTATTCAAGGTTCAACAGGACCTACAGGTGAACAAGGTATTCAAGGTATTCAAGGTTCAACAGGACCTACTGGTATTACAGGTTGTACTGGTTCTACAGGACCTACCGGACCACAAGGCATTCAAGGTATCCAAGGTTCAACAGGACCTACTGGTATTACAGGTTGTACTGGTATAACAGGAACAACAGGTTGTACAGGGCCTCAGGGTCAGCAAGGTTCTTCTAGTTCTGTTTTCAACTACAAAGCAATAACCAACTCACAAGCACCACCCATTGCAAATGGTTCCATAGAATGGAATAATGCAACTCAAGCTTCAGCAACTTTAATATATGTATCTCATATAGACAGTTTGGGTGATGATATAGAGGTTATTTTGGGGGCATTACCAGTGAATAGTATACTAAGGATTCAAGACAAAGCAAATTCTGAAAATTATCAGACTTGGAGAATTTCCAGCGTTACAGTTACAGTTGCATCATATATAACCTATGGTGTTTCATTAATCACTTCTACACATTCTTTCAGTAATAATGATAATATTTTGTTAATTGTACAATCAGCAGGAAGTACAGGACCTACTGGACCTACAGGACCTACAGGAACTACAGGACCTACTGGTTCAACAGGTTGTACTGGTACAACAGGTTGTACTGGTATAACCGGTTGTACTGGTGCTACTCTTTGGGGATTAACTGGTTCAAATATATTCTATAATGCTGGAAATGTTGGTATTGGAACAACTAACCCTCAACGATTATTGGATGTTTCTGGAAATTGTAAAATAACTGGTACAACTGATTCTACTTCAACAACTACTGGTGCTCTAATCGTTACAGGAGGTGTTGGAATCGGAGGTGCTCTGAATGTTAATTACAGTTGCAGAGCGACAACTTGTCAAATAACTAGTTCAACTGGGAGTTATAATACGACTAGTGGTGCTCTAACCGTTGCAGGAGGTCTTGGAATCGGAGGTGATTTGAATGTTGGTGCAACTTGTACTGCAGCTTCATATAATACACCTTCGGATTATCGTATTAAAGAAAATGTTAGAAATTTGGATGATACTTATAATATAGATAATTTGAGACCTGTTACCTATTTAAATACGAGAATTGAAAAACAAGACATTGGATTAATCGCTCATGAAGTTCAAGAAATCTTTCCTCTTTTGGTATCTGGAGAGAAAGATGGAGAAAATATTCAGAGCATTAACTATATTGGATTAATTCCTATTCTTATTAAAGAAATTAAAGAACTTAAACAAAAAATTCATGAAATAAATAAAAGAACTTGAACAAAAAATATATTCAAAATAATTATTTTAAGTTATTTATAATTTAAAATAATCTAAATAACTAAATAAATGGATTGCTACAAATTATTTAATGAATTAGATAATTTATATCCACATAATATCAATGATGGTAATTGTTCACAAATAACAAGTCAAATAGATAAATTAAAAGAAATTATGAATAAAATGAATCCAAAAAACATATTAGAAATTGGATTTGGGTCAGGAAAGAGTAGTTTGCTTTTTCTCTCACATAGTAATGCAAATGTTTATTCGTTTGATTTATTTGACCAAGAATATCATAAAATTGGCAAAAAATATATTGAAGAAATATTTCCAAATAGGCATTTATTAATAGCAGGTAATTCTTTGTATACATTAGATGATTTTATTGAAAAGAATGCAAATTTGAAATTTGATATGATTTTTATTGATGGTGGAAGGAATAATATTCCTTATTCAGACTTATTAAAATGTTCATTTCTTTCAGACAAAAATACAATGATTATACTTAATAATTATGTTAAAAAACCAGAGAATTATGCTTTTTGGAATGATGGATTTAATAATGCTTGGAATAAAATGTTACAAAATAAATATGTTTGTGAAATAGAACAATTTGATTATTTTTTAGGTCGTGGAATGGTACTTGGTCATTATAATTTTTCAGAAAATGGTCTGGCCTTATGTAAAATAAACCAATATAAAAATATGAACAAGAATGAATTATATAATATTGCAACACACTTTTACTCCAATCATAAATTCAATAAAACGAGAGAAATATGTGAATTATATTTATCTTATTTTGAAAAAATAAAGGATACATATACTCTGCAAATGATGTTTTATTATGCGATAATAGAAAAAAATGACAATCCAAGTAAAAGTATTCAATTATTAGAAAATTTATTAACTTATCAGGATAAATTAGATAAAACTTTGAGAAAAAATATTGAAGATATTTTGAGTGAAATATATCCAAAATCTGAATTTAATGAAATTCCAAAAATTATACATTTACTTTTTTTTGGAGAAACTGAGTTTATGTCATATCATTATAAATGTATAAAATCAATGATAGATAATATGCCAAATTACCAAATAATTATTTATAATAATATTGAACCAATTGGAAATAAATATTGGGAAAATATTATAAAATATCCTTCTGTTAAAATTGAAAAGTTAGTACCACCTTCAACATTTGATGGATTTGATTTAAAACATTTTCAGTATAAAGCCGATGTTGTTCGTATTGAAAAATTATATGAACATGGTGGGATTTATTTAGATATTGATATGTTAATATTCAAAAACTTTGAATCCATCTTTCAATCTAAACATGATTTCTATATTTCAAAAGAGAACGCAGAAAATGATGGACTTATTAATGCATTTATTGCTTCAAAACCAAAGAATGAATTTTTAAAAATATGGTTAGATAGTTTCAAGACTGGTTTAAGAATGGATATTTGGGCCTATCATATTCGTGACGCGAATTCTATTCTTTTAAAAGAAAATCCACATTTTTACATAAAATATAATATTTGTATCTTAAATGCTGAAGAATTCTTCTCTATACCTTGGACAAATAAATCTGCATTTGAAAATATGGATAATTCTACTAAACATCCTGAAAATGTGTATGGGGTTCATTTATTTGAAACCATATTACATCACACACTTATTAATAGTTCATATTTTAATGAGAAAATATCTATTCTCTCTAAAACAAAGTTGAATTCTTTTGTAGATGGTGTTGTTGTTTTATCATTGAAGGAGAGACCAGAAAAGACTCAATATATGGAAGACCATTTAAATTCATTTGGGATTGAACATAAAATAATATTAAATGAACTTCATGCACATCCTTGTATTGGTTGTTTTGAATCACATATTGGTGCGATAAAATATGCAAAGGAGAATCAATTAAAGAATGTTCTTATATTTGAAGACGATGCATTTATTCAAAATATGGATGGGTTAAATAATTTATCTAGCGAATTGCCTCCTCATTGGGATATGCTTTATTTGGGTGGAATTTTAACAAAAAGTATTTTTAATAAGGGGAAATGGGTTCGTGGAACATTTTGGTGTAATCATGCTTATATTGTAAATAGTAATATGTATGATATTATTTTAGAAAGATTTTCGGAATGTGACCTTGCAGAGTATGCTCAGAAGAAGGAAACCATTGACCATTTTTATACAAAATTATTTCACGACGAATTTAATTGTTTCTTACATGTTGACCAGCTTGTTATTCAAAAGGAAGGATATAGTGATTTATCAAATAAAAATAAATGGACTAATTTTAACTGGGCTACTTATTCTATGAAAAATCTTGCTGATTTGTAATCATGAATCCAGACCTAATAATAATATTTTATTACATGAATAATCAAATATTATTGTTCTATTTTTTCTATTTATTCTGGGTGTGTCTATTTTTCTCTTTGTTCTAGGTCTTTTCTAGAAAAAATATTTTCCTGAATTTATCATCTCCATAATTTGAGATGCATGCATTATTTTATCACGCTTCAAAATCTCTGCACAATCCATTATCAATCCCCAACTATTTTTTATTATAAATTTAGCATAAGCATATGCCTCATCTATTAAATGTATTACTTCATCATCTATCATCTCTTTATATTTATCACTATTACTTGGATATATTACCTTTGACCCCATCCCATAATATAAAATCATTTTTGTCGCCAATTTATAAGCCTCCTCAAAATCGTTAATCGCTCCTGTTGTAATAGAAACATTTGAATAAGTTTCCTCTGCAATTCGCCCAGCCAATAATATGGCTAAGTGTTCAAATAAGGCTTCTCTCGTATAAATCGTGGATTCAGATGCCTCAAATACTGTATATCCTGGACTTTTCGGTGACGAAAAATTTATAATCACTTTGGTCATCTTTGAATGATGCTCTGCTAATAATCCAACAATTGCATGACCCATCTCATGTATGACAATATGCTCAATAATATCGTTATTAAAATGATGCTCTGTAGGCTGCCAACCTGCTAACATCTTATTTAAAATATTGTCTACATCTTTTATTGTAAACTTTTGGCGGTCTTCTCTCAAAGCATTCAACATTGCCTCATTCAACATATTCTCTATTTGCGCTCCTGATAGTCCCATCGTCAAATCTACTAAATCATCTATTATAATAGACTCATCATATGGTTTACCTTTACTATGAATTTGTAAAATCGCCTCTCGCGTTTCACTATCTGGATGACCAATATAAATCTTCTTATCAATACGCCCTGGTCTTGTTAGTGCTTGATCTAGTAAGTCAAATCTATTTGTTGCACCAATCAAGAACACTCCATTGGTTGATTTGAACCCATCTAATGCAACAAGCAACTCATTCAATGTATTGTCACGCTCCGAACTAGATGTTTCACCATCTCCTGACCTATGCCTACCAATGGCATCTATTTCATCTATAAAAATAATACAAGGGGCGTTTTTCTTCGCCAATTTAAAAAGTTCTCTTACCCTAGATGAACCAACACCTACATATTTTTCCTGAAATTCTGAACCAGACACTGCAATAAATCCAACCTTGGCTTCACCAGCGAATCCCTTTGCTAATAAGGTCTTACCATTACCTGGCGGACCCTCTAAAATGATACCTTTCGGTACTCTTATACTATAATTCGCATATTTCTGGTAATTCGTCAAAATATCCACACATTGAAGTAGTTCTTTTTTTACATTTTCATAACCACCAATATCTGCAAATTTTATTGAGTGTTTTTTAATAAGATTGAAGTTTTCAGATTTCTTATTTCTCAATTGTCTATAAGTGTCATCATCATCGTAATCATCATCTTTATTGTTGTCATCATATTGCTTTTGATAAGGATTAAACATATTTTTACTTATAATCACACGAAATCCTGACATTGGGTTATGATTTGTATTATTATTTTCAGTATCAGCTTGCGTTTCATTAAATAATATATTGACTACAGATAAATCATCATCCTTATCATGGTAAAAATTCTCGCCCCTCAAAATCTCCTCATTTTGGTCACTTATATTTTTGGAATTCAAACGCCTTATATAACTGTCATAATAATCTCTAGAAAGTGGGTATTTGAATCTATTGAACAATTGACGAACATTTATTTCTTTTTTTTCTGGATTTGGATTTGGATTTGGGAATTTTCTATGTGGCTTTGAAATCGGATATTTTCGCGGCTCGTTTATTTGTGTAAAATATAGAGGAGAAAACGAATTACATGTTATAAAACTTAATATTAAAAGAAAAGAATTTAATAATGATATCTTCATTTTATTCAATTATCATTATTATTCTATATCATTTATTAAATAAATAATTATTATATTTTATTTTATTTTTGTAGAAAATTCGTTGTTATATTTAACTTTGTAAAAATTTTGTTTGACATTTAATATACTGTACTCCTAATCTACTATGCTACTAAAAGTTATATATTTATTATATTTTTTGTGTTTTTTGTGTTTTTTGTATCAATAATTTTTTTCAAGTTTGGAAAGAATGCAAGCTCTTCTATTATGCGCTCTTTCTCTCTTCTAATTACTTCAATGCGTTGACTCCACCAATCTTCTTCCAATGCTTGCCTAATTATTTGGAGTGAATCCTCATAATTTGATAAATCCAATCGCACAAAGGCTTGGGAATCAATATATTCTTCCAAATTTGGACACCCCCAATAAAAACACAAACACTCAGCTAAAATTGCATCCCATATTTTCTCAGTTGCATAACCTTTTTCACTATTATTTTCACAAGCAAAATGATATTTATATTGACTCATTCCATTGAATTTATCATCATCTTTTAATGGTCCAACATAGCAGTTAAAATTATGATAATTAGACCTACCATATACATGTATTATATTCAAATCTTCTTCTAATTTTTCTAATTGCTCCGATATATATTTTATAAAATCATTCCTCAATATTTGCCCTTCATCATAATTCTTTACACTACATATCGCAGACAACTTATTTTCCTTTGGAATAGTTATGGTCTCCTTTATTTCCTTTAATGGTCTATTTAAATGCCATTCAACATTATTCAAATAATTGATGTGATTATTTACATGTAAAAATTTACTACTATCTGGTTCAGCCCATTCACCCCATGTTCTTGTACCCCATGGTTTTGTATTATCATATACCCATGGTTCCATTTGAAAAATAATTGTTTTTGATGGGTCATAATATTCATCTGAATCAATTAATGGACGATTTATAATTACATAATAATCAATATCATCATTTTCCCAAGTAATTTGTATATTTTTCCAACAATAATTCTCCTCATTATCACATTTATTCCTTATTGCCATACATAATTGTTCAGAAGAACACCAATCACAAATCATTTTAATGCGAATATTTCCTTCAATTCTTTTCACCTGATTTTCCTGATTCTTTTTATAAGCATCATAAACTTCATTCTTTATATAAATACCATCTTTCTTTCCAAAATATGGAGATAATGTTAAATCTGTTATTTTATTCTTCATAAATCCTAGACTATTGAATGCAACGCATGAACTATCATTTAATGCAATTTCTAAGCATTCATCAAAACTTTTACGATTATAAATATCATTATTCATTTGGTCTTTACCTTTTATGAATGTAAATTCTGTTTTTAATTTTTCCATCATTGTTTTATCAGTTAAATCAAGGCCATCAAAATCAAACTGAATATTTGTATCTATTTTTTCACCACCTTCATTCCATACTGAAAATGCTAATTGTGGTCTTATTTCAAAATAAGATGAAGCATGATTTATTTTATTCAAATAATCAATACCATGTTTTATTCCATTTTTTTCAATATAATCTATCATATCTTGTGCTCCTTTTTTATTAATGGAATAACAGAAATAACCACCAATATATAATCTCTTATCTAATGGATATATTTTTGACTCCATATTTTCAGAAATAATTCCATTATACAAATCATATACCTTGTTTCTCTCTGCATTAAACATATGATAACCTAAAAATAAGAATGGAACAGTTAAAAATGTTGATTCTAATAACCTTATTCTCTCTTTGAAATCATCGCAAAAATCAATATCATCCTCCATAATAATATAATAATCATTTTCTGTATCATTCAATAGATGTTTCCATAAATTCAAATGTGTTAATGCGCAACCAATAAATCCACGCCTACTACCAAAATCATTACCTTTGAAAAGTTGTATTATTTGTTGTGTTGCCTCTAATTTTACACCATCAAGAGCTTCAATAAATTCATAATCACCTTTTTCATATAATTGTTGTGTGAGTTTCTCTATCATTTCATTTTTCCTGTCTTCTCTCTTCAACAAATTTATAATTTTTATAGGAACAGAGAGAGAAGGACTCTTTATAAAATCATGCATATCCTTTATTTTAAATGAAATACCAGGAATACAATTTTTTTGCTTTCTATTATTTGCTTCCTCATTATAAAATTGCGATTCATCATTTAATGCATATGCATTCAATTTATTGTTATCATTGCGTTCTGATGTTAGTCTTCCAATATGCCTACATGTTATTTTATTGAAAAAACCACTTTTATATCCTGCATTAGTCCATTTATTTGCATAATCCATTTCAAAAAATTGATTCTCTGAATTGAAATCACCTAATCCCAAAATAGCTTCTACATCTATGAGAGAAGGTCTGAAACTATAATGAGGCCAATAATGATGATTTAAATACTGATAATCTCCTTTCTTATGAACATGTAAACTATAATCATCAAAATTATTTATTTTTTCATCTCCTCTTACATTATAATTGTCAATGGTTTCAGAATAATTCACATTAAACAATATTTGTTTTACATTATAAGATTTTAATATGTCTAGTCCCTCTATTGCTTTTTGAATATAATTGGTTTTATAATGAAATAAAAAATCGTCTTCCATATGTATCCAATATTTGGGTTGCAATTCATTCAACTTATTCCAAATAATATTCATGCTTTTCATATGCCCCTTTTCTTCATTATTTTTATTATAATAATTTATCCAAGGATATAACTGTTTCATATTTAATCTGTCTTTTTCACTAGAATTATCATCAACACAAAACCAATAATCTATTAAATCACAATCTGTCCATTGATTCAAAATAGAATTTATTGTTTTTTCAAATAAATCCAACCTTTTACAAGTAGTGAAGGAGAGAAATATAATTGGTTTTTCCTTATTCCTTCTCTCAACATTGATTTTATTAAATTTAGTATTAATAATATTGGAAGGATATGATATTAAAGAATGCATATTTTTTTCAAATAATAAATTCCATATTTTATAATAAGAATCATCAAAATTATGATTGTTCTTTTTAAAATCAATCAATAAATCTTGCAATTTATAAAATAATTCCAATGTATCATAATCCTTATTCAATGGTTCTATATAAAATCTCATATTAGATAATACACTCTTTGTTGTGTTTAAATTTAATGACCTATTTATGATAATTTTTTTACAACATTCATAACCTGAATCATAGTCATTTACATAAAATGCACTAATACAATTTTTATATTCCAGATTATCATTGTATTTGTCTTTATGTAAAAATAACTTATCCTCAAAATCCTTCTTATATGTCTTATATTTTAAATAAAGTGCATTTGTCAGAACATGTAAACCCTTATTCGTATATTCATCTACAGCATTCACTATCCCTTCTATTCTCTCTTTATCATATTCAATTGTTTTCAGCCAATAATAACACGCATTTTCTGAATCACCTTTGGATTTATATAAATTACCTAATTCTAAGCAAGACACATATTTCTCTTGTAACCAATTATTCAATGTAAGAACCTTCTTATACCATTCAATCGCCTCATTTACATATTTGATACCACAATCCTTATAACTTTGACCACAATAAAACGCATATCTATGAGCTAATCCAACATCACCATTTGGGTCTTCTAATTCCTTTTTAAATGCCTTCTCCAAAATTTGCGCATCATCATAATATTTATTCGGATTTTCACTTCTTGCACCTGAACGACCAGAAATAAAGAAATAATCACCTTCAATTGTAGATGTTGTTTGACCTTTATCTACTTCTGATATGACTTCATGTAATACCCCTACATATTTCCATCTTTTACGATTATTTACAATAGGCATACGCAAATATTTGAAATTCTCATTTCCAAAATATACATGATAAGAATCATATTTTCCAAAATCCTTTGGAATACAAAAATCACCACTAATTTCATCATCTGCGTCAAAAATAAAGAGATAATCGGTTTTTTGAAATGCACTTTCAATTGCCTTTGTGCGATTATATGCAAAATCTCTCCATTCCTCTTCAAATAATTCACCTGGAATGTTTTGTTCTTGAAAAAAATCCCTAATAATTTGCATTGTACTATCTATTGAACCAGTATCATGAATCACCCAATAATCAAATCTTACCTTTTCACAAAGTTTTTGTAATGTCTTTCTTATTATTTTCCCTTCATTTTTGACAATCATGTTGAGACAAATAGTAGGTCTTGTATCCATCTTTTTAATAATCTTATAATTACATTATTTTTAATTAGTATTTTAAAAATAATATATTTTATAAATATAACAAATATAAAATTCCACATGAATATTCTGATGCATAAACATTTAATATTCTGGTGTATGCTTCTTGAAAATACATCCCTGAGGAATTAATCCTGAAATCGTATTTGTTACAATTGCTGGATTCTGATTTGCACAATTAGACATCCAAATCTTAATAATACAAAAATTTTTCTTGGGTGATATGGTAATTCCGGTCACATTGGCAACAAATGATGATTGATTACTGATAGTTCCTCCAACAAGCACATAACTAAGTTCTCTCCATACTTCAACTACACTTTTATTTGCAATTTTATAAGAAAAACTTCCTCCTTGCCTATTCTTCGGATCCTCCCACATTGGAGCAACACCTTTTTGCATAATAAATAACATACAATTCTTTATTAATACTTCTGGTAGTGTTTCAGTAATCGCAATTGCGCCTTCAACTGTATTTATTTCATAAATCTCCTTATAGCTTTTCAAACTCCAATCAGTATCATGTGGTAAATGCGCATAAAGTACCCATGACTTTGATAACTGATGAAATTCATTGCTGGTATTTGTATCTGTTGCCATTGTGTTGTGCGGAGTTACCATTTAATATATTATAATTCAATTTTTTTATATTGTTTTTACATTATTGTTTTTTAAATTATTGTTTTTAAATTATTGTTCTAATTTTTCATAACTAGCATCACTTAAATTCTCATCATATTCTTTTTCTCTAAATTTTTCATTACTTTTATTCAAATTATGAATTTCCAAATTCTCCAAAGTTAATAAAATTCTATCATAATTGCTATTCTTCTTTAGTTGGCTTTCTTCATAATTATATGGAATTATTTGATAATAATCCTTAAATAATATAAGTTCATCTTTCTCAGTAAGAATAACTAGATTTGCATTATGGTCTATCATTAAAATATCATATTTTATTGTAAAAACATTTGAATTAATTCCATATTTATTTTCTAATAAATAAGAAAAAAATAATGAATTTAATCTATTATTTACAACATAATATGTTTCACTGTTAAAATCTAATTGCAAATCAAAATTATTACAATCTGGACAATTTAATTGAATATTCAAAGAGAGAAATTTATAGTTACATTTCATTGGCGAATAAATAATATTTGTTAAATCTGATACATCATATATAATAACATTAGCAGATTTCTCTTCCTTACCAGATTTCTCTCTATAAATAAATAAATCTATATTTTTCAACATATTATAATCATAATTATCTAGTAAATTACTCATTTTTGTTTTTGCAAAAATATTATTAGAAATTATTAACTCAGCATCACACTCACTATCATTGTTATCACTGTTAATATTTGCAGAATAATAATCAATAAAATTACAAATTTTTACTACATAACAGTTCTTCATTATGTTTTCGTAATATTCCTTCATTATGATTTCTACCTTTCCATAATTATACAGAATAATATATGACATATTATATAAAAAGTATTTGTATTGTTCTTTGAAACAATAATTTAATGAAAAATGC